>CAEZVA010000001.1_pt1 | contig 36112 bp, 34 predicted proteins | sample 7264621 | NCBI WGS metagenome assembly CAEZVA01 (sample SAMEA6813844, study PRJEB35770) | freshwater metagenome | biome: Freshwater; feature: Freshwater reservoir; material: water | place: Czech Republic | collected 2017-05-23 | depth 0.5m m
CTTTCTTGGAAGCACATTGATCACCCATCAGAGGTAGTTGAGGTTGGCGATGAGGTAACTGTTGAAGTTCTTGAAGTTGACTTTGAGCGTGAGCGTGTTTCACTATCTCTTAAAGCTACCCAGGAAGATCCTTGGCAAGCATTTGCTCGCACAAACAGCATTAACCAAGTTGTTAATGGCGAGGTTACAAAGCTTGTTCCGTTCGGTGCATTTATTAAAGTATTTGAAGGTATTGAAGGCTTAGTCCATATTTCAGAATTAGCTGAGCGTCATGTAGAAATTCCAGAACAGGTAGTTCAAGTCGGCGATAAGTTATTCGTAAAGATTATCGATATCGATTTAGAGCGTAGAAGAATTTCACTTTCTCTTAAGCAAGCAAATGAAGGACAAGAGGTTGAAGTTGAGGCTTTTGATCCTGCGCAATATGGAATGCCAGCTCGCTACGATGCTGCCGGCAACTTTATTTATCCAGAAGGTTTTGACTCAGATACTCAAGAGTGGAAGCCTGGATATGAAAGCCAGCGCGAGGAATGGGAACGCCAATACGCTGAAGCTCAAGCACGATTTATGGCACACAAAAAACAAAAAGCAGAGGCAAAGGCTGCAGACGCAGCGGCACCTGCTGCTGAGTAAGAATTAAAGCAAGATGGCCTCAGGAAACTGGGGCCATTTTTCTATTGTGTAGGGTTAACTTATGTTGACTGTGGCACTGACTGGTGGAATTGGCTCGGGAAAGAGCACAGCTGGTGAATTATTTTCACAGTTAGGTGCTGTGGTTATAGATTCCGACCAAATTGCTCGCGATGTAATTGAGCGAGGCACAAAGGGATTTGATTCCCTAGTAGCAACTTTTGGTGATGCTATATTGAAAAATGGCGATATTGATAGGTCAGCGATTGCAACCTTGATATTTTCAGATCCTAAAAAGCGCAGGCAGTTAGAGGAGATTACGCACCCATTAATAAGAGAGAGTTTTTCTAAAACACTTTCTTTGCTGCCGGATGAATCTATAGTTATTAACCAAATCCCATTACTGTTTGAATCAAAGGGGGAGTATAAATTTGATCATGTAATTACAGTTTCTGCACCTGAAGAGATTAGAATTGAAAGACTAAAAAAACGTGGATTAAGTGCGACTCAAATTGATCAGCGAATGAAGGCACAAGCAAGTGATGCTGATCGAGAGAGTATTGCAGACAGCGTAATAATCAATGACAAGGGTGAAGATTCACTTTTCACCCAAGTAGAAACGATCTGGCATAAATTAGAAGAAGCGAATAGGTCAAAGAAATGAGACCTATAACCGAACTAACTCGTAAGGTTCAGCCATTTAGAGTAATTAGTGACTATGTACCAGCTGGTGATCAGCCCACTGCTATCAAAGAGTTAGTAATGAGACTGTCTAATAATGAACAAGATGTTGTATTACTTGGCGCCACCGGAACAGGTAAATCTGCCACCACTGCCTGGTTAATAGAGCAGGTTCAGCGCCCAACACTTGTAATAGCACCAAATAAAACATTAGCGGCACAGCTTGCAAATGAATTCAAAGAGCTAATGCCAAATAATGCCGTTGAGTATTTTGTCTCTTACTACGACTATTACCAACCGGAGGCATATGTTCCACAGACTGATACATTTATTGAAAAGGATTCCTCAGTTAATGACGAGGTAGAACGTTTACGTCACTCTGCTACAAACTCATTACTAACCAGACGAGATGTGATAGTTGTTGCGACCGTTTCATGTATTTATGGATTAGGAACACCGCAGGAGTATGTGGATCGAATGATTCGACTACGGGTGGGTGATTCTATTGACCGCAATCAACTGCTTAGAAAGTTTGTAGATATTCAATACAAGCGCAACGATATGGCATTTGAGCGAGGAACATTTAGAGTCCGCGGAGATACTGTTGAGATTATTCCGATGTATGAAGAGCATGCCCTTCGGATTGAAATGTTTGGCGATGAAATTGAAAAAATAATGACACTTCACCCACTAACTGGGGAGATCATTAGAGATGAAAGTGAGATGTATGTATTTCCAGCAACACATTACGCAGCTGGACCAGAAACAATGGAAAGAGCAATTACGGCTATAGAAAAAGAGATGGAAGCCAGAGTTGATGAGTTTGAAAGGTCTGGAAAATTACTCGAAGCCCAGCGAATAAGAATGCGAACTACATTTGATATTGAAATGATGCGACAGTTAGGTTTTTGTTCAGGAATTGAAAACTATTCAAGGCATCTAGATGGTAGAGAGCCGGGGAGTGCACCCAATTGTTTGCTTGACTATTTTCCAGAAGACTTCCTAGTTGTTATTGATGAATCTCATGTAACGGTTCCGCAAATAGGTGCAATGTTTGAGGGTGATGCAGCTAGAAAGAGAACTTTAGTAGAACATGGCTTTAGGTTGCCAAGTGCAATGGATAATCGGCCGCTCAAATTCTTAGAATTTCTTGAAAGATGCGGTCAGAAAGTTTATCTATCAGCTACGCCAGGTAAGTATGAGCTTGAAAAAACTAATAATAGTTTTGTTGAGCAGGTAATTAGACCAACAGGACTGATCGATCCAAAAATTGTGATTAAGCCAATAAAGGGTCAGATAGATGATTTAGTTAATGAAATAAAGATTCGTGCTGAAAAGAATGAAAGAGTATTGGTAACAACACTAACAAAGAAAATGTCAGAAGATCTTACTGATTACATGTTAGGTCTTGGTGTAAAAGTTAGATATCTACATTCAGAGGTAGATACGTTAAGAAGAGTAGAGCTACTTCGTGAGTTAAGAACTGGTGAATATGATGTTTTAATTGGCATCAATCTATTAAGAGAGGGCCTTGACTTACCAGAAGTTTCACTTGTAGCAATTTTGGATGCTGATAAGGAAGGTTTTTTAAGATCTTCAACCTCTCTGATTCAAACAATTGGTAGAGCTGCTAGAAATGTTTCAGGCGAGGTGCATATGTATGCCGATAATATGACTAAATCAATGCAGTTTGCGATTGATGAAACAAATAGGCGCAGGGCAAAGCAGGTGGCATACAACACTGAAAAAGGGATTGATCCAACGCCTTTACGAAAGAAAATTGCCGACATTACGGACCTAATCGCAAAAGAGATAGATGACACAGATGATCTGGCGGCAAAGAGTAAGAAAAGTGGAATTAGTAGTGGGTTTCATAGTAAGAATGTCTCCTCGCTTCCACAGCGTGAGCTAATTGCATTAATTTCATCGTTAACTGATCAAATGCGATCTTCTGCATCAGAGCTAAACTTTGAGTTAGCTGCAAGGTTAAGAGATGAAATTAGAGAGTTAAAGCGTGAACTTAAGGGAATGCAGGAGGCTGGCAGCTAGTGAATGATCGGTTAGTAGTACGTGGTGCTAGAGAACATAACTTAAAAAATGTTTCATTAGATATGCCACGAAACTCTTTAATTGTTTTTACTGGCCTATCTGGATCCGGTAAGTCATCTCTAGCTTTCGATACTATATTTGCCGAAGGTCAAAGAAGATATGTTGAATCTCTTTCAGCATACGCCCGCCAATTCTTAGGGCAAATGGATAAGCCAGATGTGGACTTTATTGAAGGACTCTCACCAGCGGTATCAATCGATCAAAAATCGACTAATAGAAACCCACGTTCAACTGTTGGCACAATTACCGAAGTTTATGACTATTTAAGATTACTTTTTGCAAGAGCTGGTAAGCCTCATTGCCCTAAGTGCAAGAAGGAGATAGCAAAACAAACGCCACAGAATATTGTTGATCAAATATTACAAATGCCTGAAGGAACAAAATTTCAAGTTCTAGCACCGGTGATAAGAGCTCGTAAGGGTGAATTCTTAGATCTTTTTAAAGATTTTATAACTCAAGGATACTCAAGAGCACGTGTTGATGGCGTCGTGTATCAGATCTCAGAGATTCCAAAACTAAAGAAGCAAGAAAAGCACACCATTGATGTTGTAGTCGATAGATTAAGTGTTAAGGCCGAAAGCAAATCAAGATTAACTGATTCAATAGAAACTGCATTACGCCTTGCAAGTGGCTTAGTAGCTCTAGATTTTGTCGATAAGAAAGCAGGCTCTTCGGACAAAGAGCGAGTCTTTAGCGAACATATGGCCTGCCATGATTGTGAACTCTCATTTGAGGAGTTAGAGCCAAGATCATTCTCTTTTAATTCACCCTTCGGTGCATGTCCAGAGTGCACCGGTATTGGTACAAAGCTAGAGGTCGATGAAGAACTTTTAATTCCAGATGATTCAATTTCAATTTATGAAGGTGCAATTGCTCCATGGGCAGGCATGGAGTACTTCCTAAGGCTTATTGAAGGATTGGCAAAGGATCTTAAATTCTCTCTTGATACACCTTGGAAAAAACTCTCTGAAAAATCTAAACAAGCAGTCCTGCACGGGTGGGATTATGAAGTTCATGTGAAGTATAAGAATAAATATGGAAGAGTGCGCAGTTACTCAACAGGCTTTGAGGGAGTTATTCCTTACATTCATAGAAGACACTCTGAAACAGATAGTGATTACAGTCGTGATAAGTATGAAGCGTATATGCGAGAGACCCCTTGTCATGTTTGTAATGGCAGTCGACTAAAGCCAGAAGTCCTTGCCGTTACATTAGGTGGCAAAAATATTGCTGAAATTTGTGAGTTTTCTATTTTTGATTGTTCAGTCTTTCTGAAAGAGATATCACTTTCTCCACGCGAGAAAAAAATTGCAGAGCGAGTGCTAAAGGAAGTGCATGCAAGATTAGGTTTCCTTTTAGATGTTGGGCTGGATTATCTGTCGTTAGCAAGACCTGCTGCGACGCTTTCAGGTGGAGAGGCTCAAAGAATTAGGTTAGCAACACAAATAGGCTCTGGTTTAACAGGAGTTCTTTATGTCTTAGATGAACCCAGTATTGGTCTTCATCAGAGAGATAATCGCAAACTAATTGAAACTTTAACAAGGCTACGAGATCTTGGAAATACATTGATTGTGGTCGAACATGATGAGGACACAATTAGAACAGCAGATTGGATCGTAGACATCGGCCCTGGTGCCGGTGAACATGGTGGTGAAGTAGTCTCATCTGGAAGCTACCAGGATCTAATTGAAAGCAAGAACTCTATTACTGGTGCCTACTTATCTGGCAGAACCAAGATTGAAATACCTAAAAAACGCAGAGATATTGATCTGAAGAAATCATTAACAGTTAAGTCTGCCAAGGAGAACAACCTTCAAAATATTGATGTGACCTTTCCGCTGGCAGCCTTTGTGGCAGTTACCGGTGTAAGTGGGTCTGGTAAATCAACTTTAGTAAACGATATTTTGTACTCGGTATTAGCTAACAAGTTAAATGGTGCAAGAATTGTTCCAGGAAGACACAGGACAATCTCTGGATTAGATCAGCTAGACAAAGTAGTTCACGTTGATCAATCCCCAATTGGCAGAACACCTAGATCAAACCCTGCGACGTACACAGGAGTCTTCGACAAAATTAGAGCACTTTTTGCAGAGACAAGTGAAGCAAAAGTTCGAGGGTATCAGCAAGGCAGGTTCTCATTTAATGTAAAAGGTGGAAGATGTGAGAACTGCTCAGGTGATGGCACGATAACAATTGAGATGAATTTCCTTCCAGATGTATATGTTCCATGCGAGGTATGCCACGGTGCAAGATATAACCGTGAAACTTTAGAGGTTCACTACAAAGGTAAAACGATCGCTCAAGTGCTCGATATGCCTATTGAAGAAGCCAGTTCCTTCTTTGAGTCAGTTCCAGCTATTTCTAGATTCTTAAAGACTCTATGTGATGTGGGTCTTGGTTATGTGCGCCTAGGCCAATCAGCGCCTACTTTATCTGGCGGAGAGGCCCAGCGCGTAAAACTTGCTACTGAACTGCAGCGAAGATCAACTGGCCGAACTATTTATGTGCTTGATGAGCCAACTACGGGTTTGCATTTTGAAGATGTTCGAAAGCTTTTGCTTGTATTGAATCGATTAGTTGATACTGGAAATACTGTAGTTGTAATCGAGCATAATCTTGATGTAATTAAGTCTGCTGACTGGGTAATTGATTTAGGACCAGAGGGTGGATCCGGTGGAGGATTAGTAGTTGCTGAAGGAAGACCAGAAGAGATTATCAAAGTTAGTAAGAGTTATACAGGAAAATTCTTGCTCGAGGTTTTGAAGAAGTGAAGCATGGCAGATCCACAAAGTTATAGGCCTAGCAATCTTCCAACTGACCCTGGTGTTTATAGATTTTTCGACGAAAATGACAAGGTAATTTATGTTGGAAAAGCTAAGAATCTTAAAAACAGAATTAACTCATATTTTGGCAGCAATCTTCAAATAAAGACTCGTCGTATGGTTAAAACAGCAACTAGGGTCGACTGGACAATAGTAAAAACCGAATTAGAGGCGCTACAACTTGAATTCACTTGGATTAAACAATTTAACCCAGATTTCAATGTTCAGTTTAAAGACGATAAGTCTTATCCATACTTAGCTATTAATCTTGAAGCGGAATATCCAAGGATTTTTATTTCTAGATCAAAAAAAGTTAAGGGCACAACTTATTTTGGTCCCTATTCTCATGCTTGGGCATTGCGTAGCACCTTTGAAACCATTACTAAAATCTATCCAGTTCGAACTTGTACGGAGTCCAACTTTAAAACTGCACAACGGAACAAACGACAATGTTTGCTTGGAGATATAGGAAAGTGTGCTGCACCATGTGTTAGCTGGATCAGTGCCGAAGAACATAAAACGTTGGCAAATAACTTAGCCAATTTCTTAGCTAAGAAATCACCGGAGGATATAACTACAGCAGTTGAGAATGAAATGAATGAAGCGGCCAAACTCGAGCAGTTTGAAAAGGCTGCAAAATTACGCGACCAATTAGATGCCATAAAGAAAGCGTTTGAATCTACAAACCGCTTTCTAAATGAAAATATAACAGCAGATGTTTTAGGAGTTCATGAAGATATTACTCATGCATCCCTTTCTCAATTTAATATCTCCCACGGGCGTATAACAGGCTCCAGATCATGGATCATTGATAGGTCAAACTTGCTCGAGGGTGAAGAGATAATTTCAGCAATGATTGGAAAGGTTTATGCTGAAGTACCAGCCCCTAGAGAGATAATTGTTGATCAACTACCCTCCGATTCAAAGACGCTTGAAATTTGGTTGTCGAGCAAAAATGGAAATACAGTCTCCTTGGTTCACCCACTAAAAGGTGAAAAGCTAGAAATAGTTGAGCTTGTAAAACGTAATGCTCATCAAGCACTAATCCAGTATTTAAGTAAACGGGCTAATGATTCTGCAGTCAGTGGTGGGGCACTGAGTGATATAGCCGAGCAGCTTGAATTAGCAGAGCTGCCACTTCGAATTGAGTGCTTTGATATCTCAAATATTCAGGGGACCAGCATGGTTGCATCAATGGTTGTTTTCGAAGACGGAAAAGCCAAGAAGAGCGATTATCGACGATTTTCAATCAATGATGAAGAAGAGTTTGATGACACTAGAGCTATTGCCCATGTCATCACACGGAGATTTAAACGTTACTTAGAGGAAAAAGATATTGATGTGGTTGAGGCGAATATTCAAGGAAGTAATAAGCCAAGATTTGCCTATCCACCACAATTAGTAATTGTTGATGGTGGAAAACCTCAAGTAAATGCTGCGGCTAAAGCATTGAGTGAATTAGGAATAAGTGATATTGCTATATGTGGACTAGCTAAGAGGTTAGAAGAAATTTGGTTACCAAACAATAGTGAACCAATAATATTTCCACGTCACAGTGAGGCACTTTACCTCCTGCAAAGAATTCGTGATGAGGCTCATAGATTTGCAATCAATTTCCATCGATCCAAAAGGTCGAAGCTAATGGTTGAATCCTTACTCGATAAAATTGACGGGCTAGGTGAAACAAGAAGAAAAGCGCTATTGGCGGTGTTCGGCAGTGTGACAGCTTTAAAATCAGCATCGATAGATGAGATATCTGCAGTGCCGGGCATAGGCCCCAAGTTGGCAAAGGTAATTTTCGCAAAATTAATTCGGCAGGAAAGTATTGATACATCTACAGGTGAAATTCTAGATGCTTGACAGATGTAGCAAGATAAGGGCATGAGTAAAGACTCCAGAGTATTAATTGTCAGTGGAATGAGTGGGGCCGGCAGATCCACGGTCGCACACGCATTGGAAGATCTAGGCTGGTATGTTGTAGATAATTTGCCACCGGCAATGATTGAGAATCTTGTTAATCTTCTAAAATCTACAATCACCAAGATTGCAATTATCATTGATGTTAGAGGTGGAGAATTCTTTGATAGTTTTTCAAAATCTGTTGCTGATCTGACCAAATTAGGTGTTTCTAGTCAAACGATATTTATCGATGCAGCTGACGATGCCCTAGTAAGAAGATTTGAATCAACTAGACGTCCTCATCCGTTGCAAGGGTCAGGCCGAGTGCTGGATGGAATTTCAAAGGAGCGTGAGCGCTTAAGAGAGATTAAGGAGTCAGCTGACTTGATAATTGACTCATCTTCTTTAAATATCCACCAACTAGAGCGGAGAATCTCAGATTATTTCCAAGATGAGAGTGATGCTGATTTGAGTGTAAACATTCTTTCTTTTGGTTATAAATATGGATTACCGGCAGATGCTGATTTGGTTATGGACTGCCGGTTTATATCAAATCCACATTGGGTCCCAGAACTTAGACCGCTAAATGGGCTAGATCAGGAGGTTAGCAATGCTGTACTTAGTAGTGAAAATGTACAAGAGTTCTTAACTAGATACGAACTGCTGTTTGAGACAATGGCGCTTGGATTTATTAACGAAGGTCGGAAGTTTCTTACGCTTGCAATTGGATGCACTGGTGGAAAACACCGGTCTGTTGCAATTACAGAAGAGTTATTGAATCGGTTAAAAAATGGAAATAAGTTAAATAAGTTCAAAATTAATTCTCAAGCTACACATAGAGATTTAGGTAGAGAAATCTAGTGACAAACCTGAAAGTCGTCTGCTTAGGCGGCGGACATGGTCTGGCTGCGACTTTAGGTGCTATGCGCAACTTAACTCCAGAGGTTACTGCAATAGTTACAGTTGCCGATAATGGCGGATCCTCAGGGCGTTTGCGGGAAGAGTTCAATTCTTTGCCACCAGGAGATTTAAGAATGGCCTTAGCGGCTTTGTGCGCAGATGATGAGTGGGGAAGAAGTTGGGCTGATATCTTGCAATATCGATTTACTAGTCAAGGTGAATTAAATAATCATGCACTAGGCAACTTACTGCTTACTGCTCTATGGGATCGCGGATTAGAGACCGTGCAGGGTCTAGATAAAGTAGGGCAGTTACTAAAAGTTGTAGGTCGAGTACTACCTATGGCCTTAGAACCTTTGGATATAGAAGCTACCTTTACTACTGGGGATGGACAAAAAGTGGTTAGAGGCCAGATAGAGGTTGCAGAATATAAGGGAAAAGTTGAAGACTTGAGATTGATTCCAAGTAACCCCAAGGCCACCAATGAGGCAAATCTTGCAATCACAAATGCTGACTGGATCTGCATAGGTCCAGGATCATGGCTATCTAGTGTTATGCCACATTTTCTTCATCAAGAACAAGCAAGAATGCTAGAGCAAAGTAAAGCTAAAAAGATTATCATCTTCAATTTACCGGATAAAAAAGTAGCCGATGAGTACTACGACAAGCCTTTAGAGGAGCACCTACTCCTAGTTTTGAAGCATGCACCAAGTTTTAGATTTGACTATGCGCTAATTGATAACTCTCAAAATGATGCTGACTCAAGGTTTTATGACCTTGTAAAAAAGTGCGGTGGCCAAGTCATAGCATTAGATTTGAAAAATAGTGAGCAGAACTACCGTCATGATAGAGAGAAACTAATTTCCGCTTTCAGCCACATTTTAGGGTAATACCTGCTTAGATATTCACATAAATAACGGGGGAGATTAAATGGCAATGACAGAGGCAGTAAAAGATGAGCTAGGAAGGCTCTCCGTAACTAGGCCGTGCTGTAGAAAAGCCGAGGTATCGGCTCTACTTAGATTTGCTGGTGGACTTCACGTAGCAGCTGGAAAGATAATTGTTGAGGTTGAACTAGATGCTGCTCAAACTGCTAGAAGGCTACGCAAAGATATATCTGAAATTTTTGGTCATGAAAGTGAGTTATCTGTTGTTTCTTCCAGTGGAATTAGAAAAGGCAGTCGATATATTGTAAGAGTGATTGCTGATGCAGATGCATTGGCTAGACAAACTGGCTTAGTTGATGCAAACAATAGACCGATTAGAGGTCTACCCCCACAAGTAGTTTCGGCAGCAATTTGTGATTCAGAGTCAGCATGGCGGGGAGCTTTTTTAGCTCATGGCTCATTAACTGAACCGGGTCGCTCCTCTGCATTGGAAATTACTTGTCCAGGACCTGAAGCTGCTCTTGCGTTAGTAGGCGCTGCAAGACGACTTGGAATTACCGCAAAAGCACGTGAAGTTCGTGGTGTGGATCGTGTAGTTATTCGAGATGGTGATGCGATTGGCGCTCTATTAACAAGACTTGGTGCTCATGAAACGGTACTTGCTTGGGAAGAGCGCAGAATGCGTCGTGAGGTACGAGCTACAGCAAATCGCTTAGCAAATTTTGATGATGCAAATTTACGTAGGTCAGCAAGAGCTGCCGTTGCAGCTTCTGCCAGAGTCCAGCGAGCAATGGAAATACTTGGTCCAGAAATACCAAGTCACTTAAAAGAAGCAGGAGAGTTAAGAGTTTTACATGGCCAAGCTAGCCTTGAAGAGCTTGGTTCCTTAGCCTCGCCTCCAATGACAAAAGATGCAATTGCAGGACGGATACGTCGCTTACTTGCGATGGCCGACAAGCGAGCCAGGGAATTAGGAGTGCCAGATACTGAGGCAAGCATTAGTCCAGATCTGTTGAATTAGAGTATTTTTTTCCTGATAAGATTGCCCTCTCACAGAGTTGTGGCGATAATTTTTTATTTTAGATTAAGGAACTCATGTTAAAAGTTGGCGTAAATGGCTTCGGCAGAATCGGTAGAAACTTTCTTAGGGCTTCACTCGAGTCTGGAGCAGATTTTGAAATTGTTGGCATAAATGACCTAACCGATAATGCAACCCTGGCGCATCTTTTAAAGTACGACTCAATTCTAGGCAGACTCTCACAGACCGTTACCCATACCGAATCAAGTATCACCGTAGGTGGCAAAACAATTGCCGTAAGTGCGGAAAGAGATCCTGCGAATATACCCTGGGGTAAATTGGGTGTAGATGTTGTGGTTGAGTCCACTGGAATTTTTACAAAGGCTGCAGATGCCAAAAAGCATATAACTGCTGGAGCTAAGAAAGTGATTATTTCTGCTCCGGCTACCGATGAAGACATAACAATTGTTATGGGTGTAAATCATGATAAGTATGATTCAGCTAAACATAATATTATCTCTAATGCCTCTTGTACTACCAACTGCCTAGCACCAATGGCAAAGGTACTAAATGATGAATTCGGAATTGTTCGGGGCTTAATGACAACTATTCATGCATATACAAATGATCAAGTTATTTTGGATTTCCCGCATAAGGATTTGAGAAGATCTAGGGCTGCCGCACTTTCAATAATTCCAACTTCAACTGGCGCTGCTAAAGCAATCTCGTTGGTGTTGCCAGAGTTAAAAGGAAAACTTGATGGCTATGCCCTTAGAGTTCCAGTCCCAACTGGTTCTGCAACTGACCTAACAGTTGAGCTTGCAAAAGAGGTTAGCGTTAGTGAGATAAATTCTGCACTTAAGAAAGCTAGCGAGGGATCCTTAAAAGGGTATTTGACTTACACGGAAGATCCGATCGTATCTGCTGACATAGTGACAGACCCAAGCTCTTGTATTTTAGATGCTGGCCTGACCAAGGTCATTGGCACCACAGCAAAAGTTGTTGGTTGGTATGACAATGAGTGGGGTTATTCAAATCGTTTGGTTGATTTAATTAAATATATTGGTAAAACTATTTAGTTAGATGGGTCTAAAGAAACTTTCTGAATTAAACCTTCAATCACATCGAGTGCTTTTAAGATGTGATCTGAATGTGCCAATAAAAGACGGCGTTATAACTGACGATGGCAGAATCGTTGCGTCCATATCAACTATTAGGAAACTAGTTGCGGCTAATTGTTCAATTGTTATTGTCGCCCATTTAGGCAGACCAAAGGGTGAACGGAAACCGGAGATGTCCTTGCGCCCGGTTGCCGAAAGATTAGAAAAATTGATAGAAACATCTGTGATTTTTTCTGAATCGGCATTGGGTGCTAGCGAACTAGCGAAGAGTCTTAAACCTAAACAAATTTTATTACTAGAAAATATAAGGTTTGAGGAGTCCGAGACTAGTAAAGATGACAGCCAGCGATTGAAATTAGCAAGAGAGCTTTCAACCTACGCTGACTATTATGTTGGTGATGGATTTGGTGCAGTGCATCGCAAGCATGCTTCTGTATTTGAATTAGCAAATCTCATGCCCCATGCCGCAGGTGATCTGATTGCTAATGAGGTAGAAGTTCTTGAAAAATTGACCAAGAATCCATCTCGTCCATATGGGGTTGTACTGGGCGGAGCAAAGGTTTCAGACAAAATAGGAGTAATCTCAAATCTACTTGAGAAAGTTGATGTACTAGCAATTGGCGGCGGAATGGTTTTTACTTTCCTAGCAGCAAAGGGATTTAGTATCGGAAAATCTCTAGTCGAGGTAGATCTAATTGAAACAGTTAAAGAGTTAATTACAAGAGCAGATCAGATCGGAGTTAAGTTAGTCTTACCTGAGGATATTGTTGTTGCAGCTGAATTTATTGCAGACTCTACTCCAATGATTGTGAGAGCAGACCAAATTCCTGAGGATATGATGGGATTAGATATCGGCCCAAATAGTGCAAATTTATTTGCGCTCGAGATAAAAAAATGTAAAACTGTTTTTTGGAATGGGCCAATGGGAGTATTTGAATTTCCAAATTTTGCAAATGGCACAAGGGTGATTGCCCAAGCACTCACAGAAGTAGATGGAATGGCGGTAGTCGGCGGGGGAGATTCAGCTGCTGCGGTTCGTAAACTAGGCTTTGCAGATCAAGACTTTGGATATATCTCGACTGGTGGTGGTGCATCACTTGAGTATCTTGAAGGAAAAGAACTTCCAGGCCTATTGGCTTTAAGTTAGGAGTAGTAAATGCGTAAACCACTTATTGCTGGTAACTGGAAAATGAATCTAAATCACTTAGAGGCAATTGCGGTTACCCAAAAGCTTGCCTATTCACTGGAAGACAGAGATTATGATGCGGTTGAAATTGTTGTAATTCCTCCATTTACAGATATTAGGTCGGTTCAAACTTTGGTGGATGGGGATCGCTTAAGACTTCTTTACGGAGCGCAAGATCTATCAACGGCCGAATCTGGAGCATATACCGGTGAAATTTCAGGCTCCATGTTAAATAAGCTTGGCTGTACATATGTTTTAGTTGGCCATAGCGAGCGCCGAGCCAATCATAATGAAGATGACGCAAAGATAAATAAGAAAATTAAAGCAGCATTAGCCAATGAACTAAAACCAATTTTTTGTATTGGTGAAGAACTTGCGATCCGCGAAGCGGGTAATCACATCTCGTTTGTTTTAGAACAGTTACGAAATGGACTTAAAGGCTTTCATAAGCCAGACCTAAAGAAAATAGTAATTGCTTACGAGCCAGTATGGGCAATCGGTACTGGAAAAACTGCCACCCCTGAGGATGCTCAAGAAGTATGCAGTGCAATAAGGGATGAGTTACGAAAAATTGGTAGTGATGAGATTGCTGATAATTGTCGAATTCTTTATGGTGGTTCAGTTAAATCCATCAATACCCTGGACATCATGAAGGAAGCTGATGTGGACGGGGCTTTAGTAGGTGGAGCCTCCCTTGACCCTGAGGAGTTTGCTCGTATTTCCAAGTTTCATAGAGTGTTAAATAAGGCCTAGTAGCGAGAATTTAAGTTATTTCGCTTAAAGATAGTATCCTATTCTCCTATTGATTAACCGAGCGTTGAAGGCGAGAAAATGAGTTTAGCTCTAACGATAATTCTTATTCTTTCAAGTGTTTTGATGATTATCCTTGTACTGCTTCATAAGGGCAAGGGGTCTGGCTTATCAGATTTATTTGGCGGAGGAATCTCTTCAACTTATGGTGGATCTTCAGTTGTCGAAAAGAATCTAGATCGAATAACAATTGTTGTTGGTGGCGTTTGGCTTGCATCCGTCATCGCACTTTCTTTAGTTCTTAAGAATTAGGGGTTAATCATGGCTGGTGGAAGTTCAATAAGAGGCTCTCGTGTTGGTGCTGGCCCAATGGGCGAAGCAGAGCGCGGTGAATCAATTGCAAGATTTAGAATTTCATATTGGTGCGCTAATGGTCATGAGACTAAGCCTTCTTTTGCTGAAGATGGAACCGTTGAAATTCCGGCTGAATGGGACTGTCCAAGATGCGGTTTCCCAGCAGGTAGAGATAAAAATAAGCCACCACTGCCTTTAAAAAATGAGCCTTACAAGACTCACTTAGCTTACGTAAAAGAGCGTCGCACAGAGGCTGAAGCAAATAAGATTCTCGATATAGCTCTTAAAAAGCTACGTGGTGAGGATTAATTAAATATTTCTAAAAGGTCACAATCTTTGTTTTTTAAGTGAATCCTAAGCAGTGGTACTCCTCTAGTAGTCAAAGAGTTTGCGTCCCCCAATGCTTGCGCAGAAATTAACTGGCCAAATGTATATTGTTCACCCGGTATAACTAGCTCCGTTTTTATCTCCTGAGTTATTTGAATAAATCCACCATTACTTTGACCACCCTTATGAATTTGTCCGGTTGAATGCAGATATCTTGGCCCTAGGCCGAAAGTAACTGGTTTGTTCAGTTTAGAGATCAACTGATTTTGGACTCCTATTAACTCTTGCTCAAAAGATGATGGCAAAAAAGCCATAATAGAAAAGTACTCACATGGCAGATTGAGAAAATCTGAAACAGAGGAAATTTCTAAATTTGAAAACAAGTCAAAATTTTCATTTGAGATCCTGGGCTGCTCGTGAACGAAATTACCAGCACTAAGATCGGTGAGTATTTTACTGGTTTTGTCTTTAGCCTCTGTCACATTGGGTTGATTAAATGGATCAACCTCAAGTAAGAAGCAAAGTAATACTGTCACCCATTGCCAAAGTATTAAGTGCTCACCAAGTGAGCCCTTAACTACAAGATCGTACTGGCCATCTTTGAATCCAATACTTAGCTCCTGATTTGTTTGGTTTAATCCATTAACAACTATGGGTAATCTTCCTATGCCATCTTTGCCAGTTGACTCTGCAATTAATTGCTCAATCCAACTTGCAAGTCCCGGTGTATTACTCTGTTGCTCCACAAAGTAGACAAATTGTTTTGATCTAGTAAACATGGCTATCGCAATTTGAACGGCGATGGAGTTTGGCTCCACCAGTAATTTACTCATCTTCTCTGCATCATCTAGCAGGATTGAAACATCTGTTCCGGTTAATGAGGCGGGCAATAATCCAAAAGTGGTTAAAGCGCTAAACCTTCCGCCTACATTCGAACTAGCATTAAATACTCTATACCCTGATTTACGGCCGCTACTATCTAAAGCAGTGCCCTGATCGGTAATAAGAACAATATGATTCTTAGGTTCAAGATTAGAGTCTAAGAAAAGTTTTTCAAAGAATTTAAAATGCGAGAGCGTTTCGATAGTTGTGCCGGATTTAGAGGCAATAATTACCAGAGATCTTGCAAGATCTTTAGGAATAGATCTTGTTATCTGCTCGGGGTGGGTTGAATCTAAGATCGTAATATTTTTGTTATTGGTCTTAGCAATTAGCTCAGTTGCTAACGAGGAACCACCCATTCCACAAAGAACAAACTGGTCTAATTTGTTACTTCGAGTCCAGGCAGATAGGGCATCTAGCTCTGGCAGCAACTGCCGAGAAGTCACTGGCAGATCGATCCAACCTAGCCGATTAGGCGCCTCACTAGTTGGCCCCCATATCGAGGAATCATTTGCTGCGATTTTAGGGAGTATCTCATTTAACTTGGAGATTAAATCTGAGTGATCATGTCCAGCTACATTACCCATTTGCTCTTTTAATGCTCTCTGTCGCTGCTGCTACAACATTTTCTGCAGTAAAACCAAACTCCTTAAAGAGAAGTGAAGCACCTGCTGAAGCACCAAAATGTTCTAGCGAGATTGCAATGCCATAGTCGCCAATAATTTTATGCCAAGGCTGGGAAACCCCAGCTTCAACACTTACCCTAGCTTTAATCTTCCTAGGCATTACCTCCTCCTGATAGGCAGGGGACTGTTCAAAAAACCATTCAAAACAAGGAATGCTAATAACTCTAGCCTTAACATTTTTTTCAGCCAGAATCTCTCTTGCTTGCAGTGCGATACTTACTTCAGAGCCGGTTGCAATTAGTAACACATCGCACTGCTTTGATAATTCATCACCGTAAGCAACAACGTAAGCTCCCTTAACTGCGCTAGTTGCAGCTGCATACTTGTTCCGATCAAGCACTGGTAAATTCTGGCGAGATAAAACCAGTCCAGCAGGTTTAGCTCGCTCAATTATATTTTTCCAACAGATAGATACTTCATTCGCATCAGCTGGTCTTACTAGATCTAGCCCAGGAATTGCACGTAGTGCAGCAAGATGTTCAACGGGCTGGTGTGTTGGACCATCTTCACCTAGACCAATTGAGTCATGAGTCCAAACAAATGTAACCGGCAGTTGCATTAGGGCCGAAAGACGAACTGCGCCTCGCATGTAATCGCTAAAAACTAGAAATGTTCCAGCAAATGGCTTTACCAAACCATGTAAGGCAGCTCCGTTTAAAATTGCCCCCATCGCATGCTCTCTTATTCCAAAGTGGATAACCCGGCCGTAGGGATTAGCATCTAACATTTTGCTTGAGCTTGGCAAAAATGATTTACCACCTTCAATTGTCGTATTGTTACTTTCGGCTAAGTCGGCAGAACCACCCCAAAACTCAGGTAATCTTTCAGCAAGTGCTTGAATAACTTTTCCAGAGGCAGCTCTGGTGGAGACTTCCTTGTCTTGTGAAAATATTGGCAGATCTTTAGCCCAGTCAGTTGGTAATTGCTTATTTAATAGTCGATTTAAAAGGGCCGCCGGCTCTGGATTTAATGATTGCCACTTAGCAAATTTGATTTCCCAGTCGGCAAATTGTTTTGCTCCTCGTTCTTTTACCTGCCTTGCGTGAGAAATGACATTAGATGGTGCAAAGAATGATTCTTTTGGATCGATACCTAGGATCTTTTTAGTCTGCGCAATCTCCTCTGCGCCAAGTGCTGAACCGTGTGATTTTGCAGTTCCAGAGGCGTTAGGCGCGGGCCAGGCAATAACAGTTTGTAAACGAATTAAAACTGGCGAGGAATTGTGAGCAGCAGCTTTTATCAACGCCTTCTCAAGTTTTTCTCGATCGACATTACCATCCTTCTTGGCTACTACCTCAATAACTTCCCAGCCGTAGGATTTATATCTTGCTGAGACATTTTCTGTGAATGCAACATGGGTGTCACCTTCAATAGAGATTCTATTATCATCATAAATTACCTTTAGATTTCCTAATGCTTGAGTTCCGGCCAAGGAAGAGGCCTCTGCACTTACTCCTTCTTGGAGATCACCATCTGAACAAAGAACCCAAATATTATGATCAAAAATATCAGTTGTGTTATCTGGATCTAGCAATCCTTTTTCATATCTGGCCGCCATCGCCATACCAACACCATTTGCTACACCTTGGCCTAGTGGGCCAGTTGTGGTCTCAACACCTAATGTGTGCCCATACTCAGGATGACCAGGGGTAAGTGAATTAAAGGTTCTAAAATTCTTTAGGTCTTCAAGCTCTACGCCATACCCTGATAAAAAAAGCTGAATGTATAAGGTAAGAGAGGAGTGCCCACAAGAGAGAATAAATCGATCCCGAGCAATCCAATCTGGTTTAACTGGATTATGTCTTAAAATTCTTTGAAACAAAGTATAGGCAACGGGAGCTAATGCCATAGCAGTGCCTGGATGGCCATTGCCAACTTTTTGCACCGCATCCATTGCTAAGGCGCGCGAGATCGCAACCGCCTGATCATCTAAGTCAATCCACTTATTCATCTTCTGAGTCCTTGCACTCTAAATCCAGAATTACTGATCTTGGCAATACTCCAAACCGATCCCCACACTAGTGTAGAACCTATCAAATGAGCGGCAACAAGGGCTTCAGGAAGGCCAGTGAAGTATTGGATATATCCAATAACCCCTTGCGAGAATGCGATAAGCAGGAATACTCCAATTCGGCGAACAAGCAGTGACATTCCAGATTGGTGGGCAATAAGTAAAAGCATTACTGCTAGGACTATTAAGGCAATAACAAGATCAGCATGAAGCCAGGAGACTACTTGCGGGTCAAAACCAAATCGCTGCGCCTTTTCATCTCCGGCATGTGGTCCACTACCAGTAACTATCGTGCCGGCTACCAATACCAAGAAAGTTAGCCAAACAAAGATTGGTATTAAGAAGCTAATTAAACCTGTAGTTTTCTCAACTGGTGTGCCAATAAGTTCATACCGTAATGAAATTGCACCAGCAATTAATAAGATTGATAGCAAATAGTGAGCTGCGACAGTAAGTGGGTGAAGCTCAGTTAATACGGTAACCCCACCAAGCATTCCTTGCCCGAAAATTCCCAAAATCTGCAACGCGGCCAGGGATCTGACTCGCTCCTTGTTGGCGGCATTTTTCGATACTCTGACTGAGAATGTTACGACTGCCAATGCACAAATTAATAAAACAAAAGTAAGTAATCTATTTCCAAATTCAATCCAAGCATGTAGCTGCCCTTCTGCTTGATTAGCAACCGGAACATAAGAGCCGGGCGTGCACTCTGGCCAGGTAGGGCAACCAAGTCCAGATCCGGTTAGGCGAACTGAGCCACCAGTAACTATTAAGGCAGATTGTAAAAACACCAGCAGACCTAAAACTCTTCCACGTAATGATTTTTTGGCCAAAAGCATGATTTAAGCCTACTGATTGCCGGTATCTCAGGGCTTAAAATAGGGGCGGGTAAGTCCTATTTCACACCTGCTTCTGTGGTTTGGGACTGGCATAAAGTAAAGAATTACGCAACACTTATGTTGTGAAAAAGACTGAGCCCGATAAGACTCGCGATCAGGTGGCCCGTAGGATTTTAGAGTTTGGCCCAGCCACCGCCGTTGAGCTTGCTGAAAAACTCGCGATTACTCCGGCTGGAATAAGACGACATTTAGATTCGCTAATTGCTGAAGGAATTCTTACCTGTCGGGAGCCATATCAAAGCTCTACCTTGCGAAGTAGAGGCAGGCCATCGAAGGTATTTTTAATGACTGATCAAGGCAGAGAAAAATTTGAACACTCCTATGATGATTTAGCGGTATCGGCACTAAAGTTTATGGCGAGCAAGAATGGCTCATATCTAGTTGATGAGTTTGCCAAAACTAGAGCGTTAGAGTTTGAACGCAAAAGTGATTCGATCATTAATTCAAAAAAGAGCGTTTCGGAAAAAGCAAAGGTGTTGGCCAAGTTGCTCACCAAAGAGGGTTATGCGGCTACTACAGACAAAATGGGAAATGGTGATGAAATTTGTCAGCATCATTGTCCAATTGCTCACGTCGCATCAGAGTTTCCACAACTGTGTGAAGCTGAGACGGCTGCATTTTCAAGAATTCTAGGTACGCACGTTCAACGACTAGCAACTATTGCGCATGGTGACGGAGTTTGTACAACATTTATCCCATCGGATGTTTCCCAAATAAGTAAGACCAAAATGAAAGAAGGAGCACGATAATGTCACAAATAACTCATCCAGAACTCGAAGGTATTGGAAAGTATGAGTATGGCTGGTCGGACAAAACAGATGCGGGCTCAAATAGTCGTCGTGGTCTTAATGAAGATGTGGTGCGCGATATATCAGCGAAGAAAAATGAACCAAAGTGGATGCTCGATCTTAGGCTGAAAGGTTTGGCTTTATTTGATAAGAAACCAATGCCCACCTGGGGATCAGATCTAAGTGGAATATTTTTTGACACAATTAAATACTTTGTTCGTTCAACCGAAAAACAAGCAACATCTTGGGAAGACCTTCCAGATGATATTAAAAATACTTATGACCGCTTGGGTATACCAGAGGCCGAAAAGAAGCGATTGGTTGCAGGAGTTGCTGCCCAATATGAATCTGAGGTTGTTTACCACTCAATTCGGGAGGATTTAGAAAAACAGGGAGTCTTATTCCTAGATACAGATACTGCTTTAAGAACGCATGAGGATCTTTTTAAAGAGTATTTTGGAACAGTAATTCCAGTTGGTGACAACAAGTTCGCAGCATTAAATACCTCAGTATGGTCTGGTGGCTCTTTTATTTATGTGCCAAAAGGTGTGAAGGTAGATATCCCACTTCAAGCATACTTCCGAATTAATACTGAAAATATGGGGCAATTTGAAAGAACACTAATAATTGCAGATGAAGATTCCTATGTTCATTATGTAGAAGGTTGTACAGCACCAATCTACTCTTCTGATTCACTCCATTCAGCTGTTGTTGAAATCATTGTGAAAAAGAATGCCCGTGTTAGATACACAACAATCCAAAATTGGTCTAACAATGTTTATAACTTAGTAACAAAGAGAGCTACTTGTGCTGAAGGTGCCACTATGGAGTGGATTGACGGCAATATCGGTTCAAAGGTCACTATGAAATACCCTGCAGTGATGTTGATGGGACCACATTCAAAAGGTGAAACACTTTCTATTGCATTTGCTGGCGAAGGCCAACACCAAGATGCCGGAGCCAAAATGGTTCATGCAGCTCCTTATACATCTTCAACAATTATCTCTAAATCTGTTGCCCGAGGTGGTGGCAGAACTTCATATCGTGGATTGGTTAAAGTTGAAGAAGGTGCACACCACTCTAAGAGCACTGTGAAATGTGATGCCTTACTCGTGGATACAATCTCAAGATCAGATACCTATCCATATGTTGATGTGCGCGAAGATGATGTTTCTATGGGTCATGAAGCTACGGTCTCGAGAGTAAGTGATGATCAGTTATTTTATTTAATGTCTCGTGGACTTGGCGAAGATGAGGCAATGGCAATGATCGTTCGTGGCTTTATTGAGCCAATAGCTAAAGAACTGCCAATGGAGTACGCACTTGAACTCAACCGTCTAATCGAGTTACAAATGGAAGGCGCTGTTGGTTAATGAGTCAGTTAACTACTAATTACCTCACGCCAACCGGTCGTGAGGAGGCGTGGCGGTTTACGCCATTAAAGAAATTATCTGGCATGCATGACTTAGAAGTTTCGGTAGCTGACAATGTTTCACTTTTTGCTAAATCTGATTTACCAAAAGGTGTCAGCCTGACAACTCCGAATACATCGGATCATCCACCGGCATACGCGGCCAGTGATATCGTAACAAACAGGGTTCGCAAAGAGGCTAAGAAAATTACATTACTGGCGATTGCTGATAACACTGAAATTGCTGAGCCAATATTTCTACAGCGAAAATGTGGGCCAACTGCTGAGGTAAGTCGAACTGCAATCCAAATAGGAGTAAATAGTCGAGCCACTGTAGTTATTGAAAATAATGGTGCTGGTAAGTTGGGTGAAGAAATTGAAATCTCACTTGCGGCTGGTTCTAGCCTTAATTTTATTACTTTACAGGAGTGGGATTTAAACTCTGTTCACCTTGCTCAACATCATGCAATTATTGGTAAGGATGCTCAATTTAATTCTTATGTTGTGTCAATTGGTGGATCTACAGTTCGCATCAGCCCTACAGTTGAATATACCGGCATGGGAGCTAGTGCTGAAATGTATGGCGTTTATTTTGCAACTGATGAACAACATCTTGAACATCGTATCCATGTAAACCATAGTGTTCCAAACACTAAATCCCGGGTGAACTACAAGGGAGCTCTTGCCGGTAAAGGCGCGCGCACCGTGTGGATAGGTGATGTCTATATTAATAAGGGCGCTGAAGGAACTGACACCTATGAACTAAACAGAAACTTGTTGCTTACAGATGGTGCTCGTGCTGACTCTGTTCCTAATTTAGAAATTGAAACTGGTGAGATAGTTGGTGCAGGTCACGCTAGTACTACTGGACGCTTTGATGATGAACAACTTTTCTACCTGCAATCTAGAGGGATTCCAGCAGATATTGCTCGCAGATTAGTAATTCGCGGTTTTTTTGCTGAGATTATAAGTAAGCTAAAAAACGAGGAGATTGAAGAAAGATTAATGAATCGCATTGAAACTGAATTATCAAGGGTTGGTGAATAATGGCTGAAGTGGCATTTGATTCACTAGTTAGTGGTAAACCTGTAGCTATCGAGGTTGATGGTGTTGCAGTGTGTCTAACTCGTGTTGGAGATGAGGTATTTGCAGTTGAAGATACCTGCACACATTCTGAAGCCTCATTATCTGAAGGTGAAGTTAGCGGAACAAAGATCGAGTGTTGGCTACATGGTGCCGAATTTGATCTACGTACCGGCGAAGCACTAACACCGCCAGCCACATCTGCACTCAAAACATTTAAAGTTGAAGTAAGCGGCAACCAAGTAGTAGTAACTAACTAAGGAGACAATTATGAGCGTACTAGAGATCAAAAATTTACAGGTTAGCGTTATTACGGAGGCTGGTAATAAAGAAATTTTACGCGGAGTAGATTTAACAGTTAAGTCAGGTGAAACTCATGCAATTATGGGACCTAATGGTTCTGGAAAATCAACTCTTGCATATTCAATCGCTGGTCATCCTAAGTACTTAATCACTGGTGGTTCAGTAACTCTGGATGGAAATGATGTGCTAGAGATGAGCGTTGATGAGCGAGCAAAGGCTGGATTATTTCTTGCAATGCAGTATCCAGTTGAAGTACCTGGTGTTTCAGTTTCTAACTTTTTGCGAACTGCAGTAACTGCTATTCGAGGTGAAGCTCCTAAAGTAAGAACATGGGTTGGTGAAGTTAAAGAGGCAATGGCTTCTCTAAATATTGATACCGCTTTTTCGGAGCGTAATGTGAATGAGGGTTTTTCTGGCGGAGAAAAAAAGCGTCATGAGATTCTGCAGATGGAGTTACTAAGGCCAAAGATTGCAATTCTTGATGAGACAGATTCTGGTCTTGATGTGGATGCATTACGTATTGTTTCTGAAGGCGTAAATAGAGTAAAAGCTAACTCAGATCTAGGTGTAATGCTGATTACTCACTATACGAGAATTCTTCGATATATAAAGCCTGACTTTGTGCATGTTTTTGCGAACGGAAAGATTGTAGAAGCTGGTGGTCCTGAGCTGGCCGATAAATTAGAAGAGCAAGGTTACGCAGCGTATATAACTGCGTAATTTTATGAGCACTGATCTATCTAGTTGCAAAAAAGATTTTCCAATCTTTGAGCGTAAAGTTCGTGGTGGGAATTCATTAATTTATTTAGATAGCGGTGCTACATCTCAAAAACCTAACTCAGTTATTGAAGCTGAGAGCAATTTTTATCGCACAGTAAACGCAGCCGTGCATAGGGGAGCCCATTTACTGGCCGAAGAAGCCTCCGAAGCTTATGAGTCAGCTAGAGAAAAAATCGCAGCTTTTATTGGTGCTATAAGTAATGAGGTTATTTTTACTAAAAGTGCTACCGAATCCTTGAACATAATTGCTTACTCATTTGGAAATCCAGACTCTAGAATCAACATAAAAGCTGGTGATCAAATTGTCGTGACCGAAATGGAGCATCACGCGAATTTGATACCTTGGCAGCAATTGGCAAAGCGAACCGGTGCGGAGCTTAGGTGGTTATCGGTGACTGCCGATGGCAGAATTGATTTAACAAATCTAGATCAAGTAATTACAAAGAAAACTAAGATTGTGGCAATTACTCATCAGTCCAATGTTCTAGGAAGTATTCTGCCAGTTGAAACTATAGTCAAAGCATCACATGCTGTTGGTGCATTAGTGGTGCTTGACGCCTGTCAATCAGCACCGCATTTTGCTCTAGATGTAAACAAACTAGACATTGATTTTCTTGCATTCTCAGGCCATAAGACTTTGGGTCCAACTGGAATTGGTGTGCTCTGGGGAAAATTTGATTTGTTAGAAAAGTTGGAACCTTCGTTGTTTGGTGGATCTATGGTTGATTCTGTGACTATGGAAAGTGCAACATGGGCAGCCACGCCAAGAAAATTTGAAGCCGGTGTTCCAAATATGGCTCAAGCTGTTGGATTATCTGCAGCGATAGATTACTTAAATCAGATTGGTATGCACAATATTGCTCAGCACGAGCAAGATTTGACCTCATATCTTCTAAAGGGAATTATAGGTATTTCCGGAGTCAAGGTAGTTGGCCCAGTAGATATGAAAGATCGTGGTGGAGTGGTTTCATTTACGGTAGATGGAGTCCACCCGCATGATGTAGGCCAAGTGCTAGATCAATACGGTATCGCTGTTCGAACTGGCCACCATTGTGCCTGGCCCTTAATGCGCAAGCTAAATTTAGTTGGTACAACTCGAGCATCTTTGTATCTATATAACTCTAAAAGTGATGTTGATTCCTTGCTTGAATCGATTGAGAAAGTAAAGTCATATTTTAAGGTCAGCAAATAATGGAATTGGATTCACTTTATCAAGAGGTAATACTTGATCACTATCGCTCACCTCACCACAAAGGTTTGTCAGCAAATAAAGACATACAAGTTCATCACAATAACCCCAGCTGTGGCGATGAGGTAACTTTGAATTTATCTATGAAAGGTGGCGTGGTCACAGATTTAACCTGGGATGGAGTCGGGTGTTCGATTTCTATGGCCAGCACATCAGTTATGAGTGACTTATTGGTTGGTAAAGGTTATAAAGATGCTATGAATATTTTAAATAATTTTGTTGAATTAATGCAGAGTAAAGGTCAATCAGTAGGGGATGAGAGTATTTTGGAAGATGCGGTTGCATTTGCTGGAGTGTCAAAGTTTCCTGCAAGAATCAAGTGCGCTCTCCTTGGCTGGATGGCATTTAAAGATGCATCAAGTCAAGTGATGCAGTAGAATTTAGATCATGACAACAACAGACGATGTAACAGAGGCTATGAAGGATGTAATTGATCCTGAATTAGGAATTAATGTCATCGATCTTGGTTTGGTTTATGACATGAGAATTGATGAAGGAAATATTGTTACTTTAGATATGACTCTTACATCGGCTGCGTGTCCACTTCAAGATGTGATTGAAGATCAGACACGACAAGTCCTCGCTGATTTGTCCTCTGATGTAAAAATAAATTGGGTATGGCTGCCGCCTTGGGGCCCAAACAAGATTTCAGACGATGGTCGCGAACAATTACGCTCGATTGGCTTCACAGTTTAACTTTGCTTTCTAACTGACTACTGTCATCTTATGTCAATGCACTCGACTTGGATGTCTTTTCGATCGTTAACTGCTGATCAATCTGTAAAGAATCAAAAACTTAAACCGGGCACAATAAGTCGGATCACTAGATTTGCAATTCCTTACAAAATTTCGCTGATCTTTTTCATGATCACTGTTGTGATCGATGCCTTTTTAATTATTGCTTCCCCCTTGCTTCTTAGAAAGTTAATTGACGATGGTGTGATACCAAAAGACTTCGAATTAGTGACCTCGCTTGCAGTATTAGTTGGGGTCATTGCAATATTGGATGCTGTTTTTAGCATGATCGGTAGGTGGTTTTCCGCCAGAATTGGCGAAGGATTAATTTATGATTTAAGAAAACAAGTCTTTGAACATGTCCAAAGGCAATCAATAGCATTCTTTACCCGAACTCAAACAGGAGCATTGATCTCACGACTTAACTCTGATGTTATTGGCGCACAGCAAGCCTTCACATCAACACTATCTGGTGTAGTGAGTAATTCATTAAGTTTGCTATTAGTAATAATTACAATGTTGACGCTCTCGTGGCAAATTACTTTAGTCTCACTTGTTCTGTTACCGGTCTTTCTGATTCCGACAAAATGGGTAGGTCGTAAACTGCAAGGTCTTACTAGGCAATCATTTGATATAAATGCTCAAATGTCTTCAAATATGACCGAGCGTTTCAATGTTTCCGGTGCTCTACTAGTATCACTTTACGGAGACTCAGAGAAGGAAAAATCTGAATTTGCTACCAAAGCTAGAAAAGTTGCTGACATAGGGATCTCCATTGCGATGTTAAATCGTATTTTCTTTATCGCTCTAACATCGATTGCAGCAATTGCTACAGCGGTTGCTTATGGCATTGGCGGGCACCTTGCGATAAATGATCAACTTACTGTTGGAACTCTATTAGCAATTACCGCCTTGTTAGCTCGTTTGTACGGGCCACTGACAGCACTGTCTAATGTGCGAGTAGATGTAATGAGCGCCTTAGTCTCATTTGAAAGAGTGTTTGAAGTTCTGGATCTGCAACCTATGGTCACCGACTCTCAAAATGCAAAGATGCTAAAGACTGATAAGCCAGAGGTGACATTCGATTCAGTTTGTTTCACCTATCCGTCAGCCAAAGAAATCTCGTTAGCCTCCCTAGAAGCGGTAGCAAAACCTGAGTTGGTTGAGAGCGGTGAAGTCTTAAAGAATATTTCATTTACAGTTTTGCCTGGAACTTTGACTGGAATAGTTGGACCGTCAGGTGCTGGCAAAAGTACCATCTCCTCTTTAATTCCAAGATTATATGATGTAACAAGTGGGGGAATATTTATAGATGGTTTAGATATTAGGCAATACTCGATTAAGTCATTGAGAGAAAATATCGGAGTAGTTACTCAGGATTCACATATGTTTCATGATTCCATTTATGCAAATTTACTTTATGCAGATTCTAATGTTTCTAAAGACGAAATTGAGAACGCATGTCGATCTGCCCAAATATGGGATTTTATTGAAGGTTTACCGAACGGCTTAGATACTGTCGTCGGAGAAAGAGGACACAGACTCTCTGGTGGAGAAAAGCAACGACTAGCAATTGCGCGATTATTACTAAAAAAACCAAGTTTAGTTATTTTAGATGAGGCCACTGCACATTTAGATTCGGAGAATGAAGCTTTAGTGCAAGCAGCTTTAAAAGAAGTTCTGAAAAATCGAACCAGTATCGTAATTGCTCACAGACTATCTACGATTGTGAATGCTGATCAGATTCTTGTTATAGATAGTGGCAGTATTGTTGAAAGAGGTACACACGAAGAACTGGTGATTAAAAAGGGTTTATATTTTGATTTATATGAAAGGCAGAATTTTCAAGAAAACTAAGTGAGTCTTTTTTGTCTAGGAGCGAAAACAGCATCCTTTTTTATTGTTTCCCGGCCAGCATTTGCAGCAATTACTGCAATATAAGGAAGCGTTAACGCTCCAATCAAAGCTATCCATCTATATGGACTTGGCAGGACTACTGTTAAGACAAAGCACGCTGTTCTGATCATCATTGATATGAAATATCTCTTTTGCCGAGCAGCTTGATCAATTGTTAGCCCGGAGCCAACATTAGTAATCGATTGAATTTCGTCCTTTTTCATCACTTGGCAAGTTTAGTGCTAGATGAGTTTAAGTATGAGATGCCTCGGAAATATGAGGCTTAAATTGGGCTTTAAGCGAAGAGTTTTGGCTGGAAATGAGTTTGAGATCACTCGGCTTTATCGATTTTTTGGATAGGCCAAAATTGGGTAGTATTCACTCATCAAGTGGATGCATACGCTCCCACCTACTTCGCTTCGGCGAACTGGTTGCTTCGAATGAAGTGCGGCTGTTTTTCGCTTGTGTAGTAATGAATGTTCCAGCGAAGCAGCAAGGAGAAGTTATCAGCACAGAGCCACGTATAAATGATCGAATTCGCGTTCCTGAAGTTCGGTTAATTGGATATGACGGCGAACAACTCGGCGTGACAGCAATTGATAAAGCAATTAAGTTGTCGGAAGAGATCGGATTAGATCTTGTCGAGATTTCACCAGATGCCAATCCACCGGTCTGTAAAATTATGGATTTCGGAAAGTATAAGTACGAAATTGCGCAGAAAGCTCGGGAAGCTCGACAGAATCAGACACACATTGTTGTGAAAGAAATGCGACTTCGACCAAATATTGAACCCCATGATTATGAGACCAAAAGATCTCATATCGAAAGATTCTTAAACGGTGGTGACAAAGTGAAGGTAACAATTCAATTTCGCGGAAGAGAGCAATCTCGTCCAGAAATGGGATATCGATTACTACAAAAGCTTGCTGAGGAGTTAGCTGAAGTAGCTGTTGTTGAGTTTGCACCTAAGCAAGAGGGTCGAAACATGACAATGGTTCTTGGGCCAGCTAAGAAGACGGGTTCAGTAAAAAAAGCTGGATCAGGCACTAAAGCAAAATAGATTTTTTAAACAACAGGAGGTCGAGAGTATGCCAAAGATGAAAACCCATAGTGGTGCAAAGAAGCGATTCCGCGTCACTGGTTCCGGAAAGATTATGCACGAGCGTGCTGGTAAACGCCACCTACTTGAGCGTAAATCATCTAGATTAACTCGCCGCTTAACTGGCGATGTTGAAGCAAAAGCACCAAACACATTTGCTGCTAAGCGCATGCTTGGTTTGAAGTAAGGGGAGACAAATGGCTAGAGTAAAACGTGGAGTACATGCGGCTAAGAAACGTCGCACAACTTTAGAGCGTGCTGCTGGATACCGAGGTCAACGATCTCGTCTATTCACCAAGGCCAAGGAGCAGGTAACTCACTCTCTTGTCTATGCGTTTAATGATCGCAAAGATAAGAAAGGTGATTTTCGTAGACTTTGGATTCAACGTATCAATGCAGCAGCTCGTAATAACGGGATGACATATAACCGTTTAATACAAGGTTTGAAAGCTGCCGGAATTGAAGTTGATCGCCGAGTTCTTTCAGAGCTTGCAACCAACGATCCAGTTGCCTTTGCAAAGCTTGTTGAAGTTGCTCGCAAAAATATAGTTACTGCTTAAATACTTCTAATCTAATTAGATGGAAAAGATTACGAGCCTTAATTCGCCACATATTGAGCGAGTTAAGGCTCTACTTGGTTCTAGAGGGAAGAAAACAAGAGATAGTGAGAGCACCTTTGTTGTTGAAGGCATTCAGGCGGTAAGAGAAGCAATAAGTCCAAAATTAACTGAGGGACTATCACTTAAGACCATCTACGTTACAGAGGTGGGCTTAAACAAATTAAGTTCAGCCATTGGTCAGCAGGTATTAGAAGGTTTGGATATAGTCGAAGTCTCAGAGCAAGTAATGAATGCGATGGCAGATTCTCAAACTCCACAAGGAATATTGGCACTCTGCTCTACTAAATCTTTAAAACTAAGTGATCTTTGGAAGCTAGAGCCGAAGAAGATTGCTTTTTTTTGGCAGATTCAAGATCCAGGTAATGCAGGAACGGTTATTAGGACTGCAGATGCCTGTGGGTTTGATGCTGTTATATTCTCGGAAGAGAGCGTTGATATTTTTAATCCTAAAACTGTCAGAGCAAGTGTTGGCTCGTTGTGGCATATTCCAGTGATTCCAAATGTAAAAATTGATGAGTTTATAGATATTTGCTTAAGTCGTAACGCCCAGATTTATGCCCTATCAGCTAATGGATCTCAAACATTAGATTCTGAGTTTGTGACAAAAACCGTCAAGGACCCTTCAATTTGGATATTTGGAAATGAAGCCAGGGGGCTGCCTGAACTTCCGCAGGAAGTAAAAACCGTTTCAATTCCGATGAAGGGCTTTGCTGAATCCTTAAATGTAGCTAGTGCCGCGGCAATTGTCCTGCATTCTGTGGGCCTGTCCTTATAGACTTACGAATATGGCTTTAGACAAGAATCAGATTGAACTTGATCTTAAAAGTGCCCTTTCTGAAATAGCAAACACCAAAAATTTTGATTCCTTAAAGCAAGTAAAAATCGATCACCTTGGTGATAAATCTCCACTAGCTCGAGCAAATCAATCTTTGGGAAGTTTAGATGCAAAAGACCGATCAGATTTTGGTAAATTCATTGGTGATGCCAGATCGCAAGTAAATGAAGCGTTTAGAAAAAAGACAGAGGAATTGGAGAGTGAAAGAGATGTACAGGTCCTTCAGACGGAAAGAGTTGATGTAACCCTTGCAAAGCCGCGAACTTTAGAAGGCGGTCTACATCCTTTAACAATTTTGACTAATGAAATCTCCGATCTCTTCATCGGCCTTGGTTACAACGTTGCCGAGGGTCCAGAATTAGAGTCAGAGTGGCTAAATTTTGACGCTTTGAATATTCCTGCAGACCATCCGGCCAGAAGCATGCAGGATACTTTTTTTATTGAACCACTAGAAGCAAAACTAGTTTTAAGAACTCACACCTCTCCAGTACAAATCAGAACAATGCTTACTCAGAAACCACCAATTTACGTTATTTGTCCGGGCAAGACGTATAGGGCAGACGAATTGGATGCTACTCACACCCCAGTATTTCATCAGGTTGAAGGTTTGGTAGTTGATGAGAATATAACTATGGCAGATTTGAAAGGTACATTGGATTATTTTGCTAAATCAATCTTTGGTAATGATGTTAAAACAAGATTGCGCCCATCATTTTTTCCATTCACCGAACCCTCTGCAGAGGTTGACATATTTTTTAACGGACGCTGGATTGAATGGGGCGGATGTGGAATGGTTAATGAGAAGGTTTTAATCGCATGTGGTGTGGATGTTAAAAAATTTAGTGGATTCGCATTTGGCATGGGGTTAGAACGTACATTAATGGTCAAGCATGGGATTACAGATATGCATGACATTGTTGAAGGCGATGTAAGATTTTCACAAAGCTTTGGAGTTGGCAAAAAATGAAACTTCCATTGAGCTGGGTAAAAGAATTTGTTAATCTGCCTACGAAAATTACAGCCGAACAAATATCTCAAGCCTTTACAAGAGTGGGATTTGAAGTCGAATCAATTGAATATCAAGGTCAGGATTTAAAAGGTCCGCTAGTTGTAGGAAAAGTTCTATCGATCGAAGAGCTTACCGAGCATAAGAAACCCATAAGGTATGTGGGCCTAGATGTTGGCAGCGGAGAGAAAAGATTTGTAATCTGCGGAGCAAGAAATTTTAAAGCGAATGATTTGGTTGTAGTCGCTATTCCAGGAGCAGTTTTACCGGGTAACTTTGTTATCTCCTCTCGACAGACATATGGAAAACTTAGTGATGGAATGATCTGTTCGGCCAAAGAACTTGGACTTAGTGAAGAACATGCTGGAATAATTGTTTTGCCTGAAGGCAAAATTGGTTCTGATGCGATCAAACTCTTGGAGATCACTGATGTAATTTTTGATATTGCCGTAAATCCAGATCGCGGATATGCAATGTCTATCAGGGGATTAGCTCGAGAGTTGGCCGGCTCATTAAAATGTAAATTCATTGATCCAGCTGAATTAGTAAAAAATAGCAAGCTAAAAAGTTTAAACTCAGCAAGAGCTATTACGGTCAAGATTGATGATAAGACTGGGGCAGATCAGATTTTTATTCGCACAGTCGAGAATGTTAATGCCAAGAAGCAAACTCCGATTTGGATGCAGCGTCGAATTGAAAAATGCGGCATGCGTTCAATTTCACTTGCTGTAGATATAACAAACTACGTGATGCTTGAACTTGGTCAACCCTTACACGCTTTTGATGCTGCAGTCATAAATGGTGGTCTAAAAGTATCCCGTGCAAATAAATTTACGAAGCTGACTACATTAGATAAGGTCGAACGGAAATTGCAGCCAGATAATTTGGTGATATGCGATTCAAATTCAGTCTTGGCTTTAGCTGGAACTATGGGTGGTCTTGCTTCGGAGGTAACCCATGAAACTAAACGTATTGCATTAGAAGCAGCCCATTTTAATCCATCAAGTGTGGCAAAAAACTCTCGGTTTCATAAACTATCTAGTGAAGCATCTCGAAGAATTGAACGAAATACAGATCCGGCTCTAACTGAAATAGCTTCAGGTAGAGCAGCCGCTTTATTAATAGAGCTAGCAGATGCGAAGTATGTTGGTACTAGCTCAGCAGGAATAGCTATAAAAAAACGCAAAGTAAAGATTTCAATAGATTCAATATCTAAGTTGATCGGCAAGAGTTATTCGACCAAGCAAGTTAGAGATGCGCTGTTACTGATTGGTTGTAAAGTTATAGGTACAGGCGCAGTACTAAATATTGAGGTTCCTACATGGCGACCTGATTTAGAAAGCTCAGCAGATTTTGCTGAGGAGATTGCTCGACTAACTGGCTATGAAGTTATTCCCCTTACCTTGCCGGTGGGTAAAGCAGGCGCAAAGTTATCTGATATGCAAATTAGAAGAAGGCAAGTTGCAACAAGTTTGGCAAATCAAGGTTTTACTGAGGTTATTAACTACCCATTTGTTAGCCAAGAGCTAATTGACTTACTAGGTTTTACAGGCGACCGTGCCAAATCCTTTCGACTTCTCAACCCTATGTCCGAGGATGCTCCACTTCTTCGCACTCATTTAATTCCCGGCCTACTTACTACTTTGGGACGCAACTTATCTCGCGGGACTAAAGATCTAGCTATATTTGAGATAGGTACAGTCTTCAGAAATACCGCAAAAACAATTAAAGGCCTAAGTCCAGAAACCAACAAGCGGCCATCGGCTAAGACAATCGAAGAGATCTTTGCAAGTGTGCCTAAACAAATGCTTTTTGTAGCTGGAGTTGTTTCTGGTGAAAAACTGAAAAGTACCTGGCAAGGTGAAGGCTCTAAATTTGACTGGAGTGATGCGGTTTCCAAAGTTATCGAGATTATTACAGCAACTGGAAATAATTTTGAAATAGCCAATTGTGAACTAGCGCCTTGGCATCCTGGTAGATGTGCAGAGTTTAAAGTCGATGGCAAAGTAGTTGCTCATGCAGGTGAGATACACCCCAGAGTGCTAGCTGAACTAAATCTTCCAGAAAGAAGTTGTGCCTTTGCAGTTATTTTGAGCGAACTGCCGGTCTCAAAAGTAATTAAGCCTTCAAAGATCTTAAGCATGCCCGCTGTAGTTCAAGATGTAGCTTTAGTTGTAGAGAGCCATGTCTCCGCTGCTGTGCTTGAGCATTCATTGAAAATTGGGGCAGGGGATTTATTGGAATCAATTAACTTATTCGATAGATACGATCAAATCGGGGCGGGAAAAATTTCCTTGGCATTTACCCTTACCTTTCGTGCCTCAGATAGAACTCTTACATCTGATGAGGTAGCAAAGTATCGAGATCAAGCGATTGAGCAGGCAAAAAAGGATGTTGGCGCTGTTCCTAGAGTCTAGTGCATAAACATGCAGGTATTTGCATATTTATGCTTAGCGCCTGTATAATATTTATATGAAAATTGGTGTTGTTGGTGCCAGTGGCTACACCGGTGGTGAGTTACTGAGATTGCTTAACTCACACCCAAATTTCAATATTAGCTATATCGCAGCCGGTTCAAATGCTGGTGCGTTAATTACTGACTTTCATCCGCACTTAACAGATTTCGCAGGACAAGAATTCAAAGCTACGTCAGTAGTGGAAATGAATAAGTGTGATTTGGTCTTTATCGCTTTACCGCACGGGGAATCCTCTAAACTAATTGGCGAAATAGCAGACCATGTGCGCATTGTAGATTTGGGCGCTGATTTCAGACTTAAAGACTCAGAGCAATGGCAGAAGTACTACACAAGTGAATATCCAGGTCATTGGACTTATGGATTACCGGAGCTAGTAGGGCATGATCAAATCCTGCAGGCAAAAAGAGTTGCTAATCCTGGCTGTTATGCCACAGCTATCGCTCTAGCAATTGCGCCAGCCCTGAACTTTATAGAGGTTGATGACATTGTTGTTGTTGCTTCAAGTGGCACATCCGGGGCGGGTAGATCAGCAAAAGTAAATTTACCAGGAAGTGAATTTAGAAATAATTTAACCTCATATAAATTTGGTGGAGTACATCAACATACTCCAGAGATCGAACAACTACTTACTTCTTTATGTAATCAGAATGTAAAAATTTCATTCACCCCTGTTTTGGCACCTATTCCTAGAGGAATACTTGCTACGGTAACGGCAAAACTTTCCAAACAAATGCCAAGCTCTGATGTTAGGAGCCGATTTATTGAGTTCTATGAGAAATCAAGTTTTGTCTCAGTATTGGATCAATCCCTAATGCCTCAAACTCTTGAAGTTCTAGAGACCAACAATGTTCAATTGCAAGTTGCCGTAGATGAGCATGTGAACAGATTAATTGTTTCCTGTGCTATTGATAACTTAGATAAGGGTGCAGCTAGCCAAGCAATACAGAATGCAAACATCATGTTTGGTTTACCAGAAGAGACTGGCCTGTCAGTGGGGAGTCTTAAATGATTGTGATTAAATATGGTGGAAATGCCCTGCCTAGCGCAGACCAGTCAGATCCAGTCCTAGAGGCGATTGCAGATGCTTTCTTAGATGGTGAACAGTTAGTTCTCGTTCATGGGGGCGGTCCTCAGATTGATCTGGCATTGGGTGAGAAAGGATTAGGAAAGGAAAAAATCTCTGGCTACAGAGTCACTACACCTGAGGTTTATTCGGTGGTCGAATCAGTTCTTAGCGGCACAGTTTTAAGGTCGATTGTTAATTACTTAATTGGTAGTGATGTAAATGCAGTTGGACTTTCTGCATCTGATGGTGGGTTGATAAGGGCTAAGAAATTTAAGCCGGTAATTGATGGAAAGGCTATTGATGTGGGGCTAGTTGGGGAGGTAGCTGAGACTAATCCGATGATTTTGGAGAGCCTGATTACCGAAGGCTATTTGCCTGTGATTTCCCCAGTAGCTGTTGATGAGGACGGCATTGGCTATAACGTAAATGCCGATTTAGTTGCAGCGGCAATCGGTGGTGCCTTAAGAGCTGACTCAGTAATTTTTCTAACTGATGTTGATGGTATCTATCGAAAGTTTCCAGACAGATCAACCATTATCGATGAAATTTCAATTGAGGATTTAAAGAGCATTCAAAATTCCTTCACTGATGGCATGATTCCAAAGGTTAAGGCTGCAATTAGCGCCATAGATTCAGGGGCATTTTCAGTGCGAATAACTAATGGCACCAATCTAGAAGCAGTGCTTGATGCTCTAGATAATCGAGGCGGAACATTGGTGAGTGCATAATGGCGAAATTAAACACTAACTCTGCAACTGCCAGACGCTCTATGGTTATTAAACTAGTAGATGATGGGGTGATACATTCACAGACTGACCTAGTTAAGCACTTACAAAAACTTGGATTTGGTGTTACTCAAGCGACTGCAAGTAGAGATCTTGAAGAACTGGGTGCGGTTAGAGGAAAAGATAACTCTGGAGTGTTCCGCTACCAATTTGTTACTGCAACTGATAACTATCGAAGCCGAGTTTTGAGCGATCTTATTTCTTCTATTGATTCCAGTGGTAACTTGGCCGTCGTGAAGACACCACCGGGTGCGGCAGCATTTCTTGCCGGCAGTATTGATAGGGCAAGTAAAGCTGGCAAGTTACACTCTGCGATAGGAACTATTGCTGGTGATGACACCGTGCTAATTGTGTCCAAATCATCCTCAGGGGGAGCGGCATTGGCTAAAGAGATAATGAAACTGGTTGGGGAGATTAAGTGACACTTTGGGGTGGAAGATTTGAGCAAGATCCAGCTGAAGCGCTAATTAAACTGTCAAGAAGTGTGCATTTTGATTGGCGATTAGCCCCCTATGAGATTGAAGTAAATTTAGCCCACCTAGAAAATTTAGCCGCACAATCAGTCATTAGTAAGCCAGATTCGATAAAGATCAAGGCTGCCTTACTTGAATTGGCAGCTGAAATTGGCAGCGGCAAATTCAGTTACACAAATTCTGATGAAGATGTTCATAGTGCGATAGAGCGAGCTCTAGTTGAAAAATGTGGCGCTATTGGTGGTGCAATAAGAGCTGGTAGATCAAGAAATGATCTGGTTGTTACTGATTTTAAGCTTTATTTAATTGACCATCTGCTTGAGATTGCCTCTAGTGTTAATGAA
>CAEZVA010000006.1_pt1 | contig 22690 bp, 24 predicted proteins | sample 7264621 | NCBI WGS metagenome assembly CAEZVA01 (sample SAMEA6813844, study PRJEB35770) | freshwater metagenome | biome: Freshwater; feature: Freshwater reservoir; material: water | place: Czech Republic | collected 2017-05-23 | depth 0.5m m
AAGCCCCAGCTGAAATATTTGATCCAAAGAAGTCACAATTACCAAGAACGGGTAATTATAAAAAGGATGTGAAATGAGAAAAGTTGCGGTTTTAGGTTCTGGTGCATGGGGAACAACACTAGGTCAGGTAATGGTTGACTCTGGCCAGCAGGTTTTAATTTGGGGTAGGAATAAGAAAGTTGTTCGAGAGATAAATCGTAGACACTCTAATCGCCGCTTTCTTAAAGGTATAGATTTACCTAGAGAGTTAAAGGCAACTACTGATATCAAAGCTGTGCTTGAGTTTGCTGATGTAATTTTAGTGGCAATTCCTGCTCAAACTTTGCGTGAAAATTTAGTGGAATGGAAAGGTTTTTTCCCAACGGATTTACCAGTTATTAGCACACTTAAAGGTATTGAGGTTGATACTCAGTTTAGAATGACTGAGGTAATACAGGAAGTTTTAGGAATAGAAAAATCAAAATTGGGATTAATCACAGGGCCAAATTTGGCAAATGAAATAATTATGCGACAACCAGCAGGAGCTGTGGCGGCATCTGAAAATCAAGAAATCATCGATCTTATTACCGATATGTTTTCAACCAATTACTTCAGAATTTACCCATCTAAAGATTTAGTTGGCTGTGAATTTGCCGGGGCAGCAAAGAGTGTTATTGCAATTGCTGTTGGCATGGCAGTGGGTATGGGATATGGCGAGAACACTCAAGGATTAATGATTACTAGAGGATTATCTGAGGTTGCTCGCCTTGGAGAGGCTTATGGTGCTACGCCACTTACATTCTTAGGGTTAGCAGGTATTGGCGATCTTGTTGCAAGTGCGCAATCTCCACTATCTAGAAATAGAAGCTTTGGTGAGGTCCTAGGTAAATCAGGATCAATAGTTAAAGCTCGACAGCAGATAGTTAAAACTGTCGAAGGTGTTTACTCAGCTGGTGCCATGCTGGAATTAGCACATCGAGTAGGCGTAGAAGTTCCAATTATTGAGGCTGTCTCGGATGTTGTTGCCGAAACACTTAAGCCAAAAGATGCCTTGGATAGATTAATGAAGGTAAGTATTAAGGCTGAAATTTAATGAGTAAGACTAAAGTAGCCATAATTTGTGGTGGCAGAAGCAGTGAACATGAAATCTCTTGCATATCTGCAAATGGCGTATTACAAGCAATTGATAGAAATCTTTTTGATATAGAGCTTATTGGTATAACAAAGTCTGGCAAATGGCTCCACCTACCAAAAGATTCAAATTTTATGGTTGTAAATGGCGTGCTTCCCATAATTCCAGAAAATGGTGTTGAGGTAAGTATTACTAGCCAAGGATTAATTGCTGGTGGAAAAAATCTGTCAATAGATGTGGTTTTTCCAGTACTACATGGGCCATATGGTGAAGATGGAACTATTCAAGGCATGCTAGAGATAATTGGTTTACGGTATGTCGGCTCTGGAGTTTTAGCAAGTGCAGTTTGTATGGATAAGTCATATGCCAAACCAATATTTGCTGCTGCTGGCTTAAAAGTTGCACCAGGAATTGTAGTTACCTCTAATAAATTTGAACTACCAAGTAATCTTTCAGTTCCATTATTTGTAAAACCAGCAAGAAGTGGTTCTAGTAGGGGTACCTCTAAAGTGAATCAAATATCAGAGTTAGCAGGTGCGGTAGAACATGCACTGACTTTTGATTCAAAGGTGATAATTGAGCAAGCTGTCGTGGGTAAAGAAATTGAGTGCGCAGTTCTAGAGTCTGATGAAAAGTTAACAGTTTCAGCAGTCGGTGAGATCGCTATCTCTAAAGAGTTTGAATTTTATGATTTCCAAGCAAAGTATCTTGATAATTCTATGAAATTACTTGTACCTGCTAATTTACCAAAGGGTGTTGAGGATCAGATAAAGAAAGCTGCATTGATAGCATTTTCAGCGGCAGGTTGTGAAGGATTAGCAAGAATTGATTTCTTTTACTCAAATACCGGCGAAGTGATCATTAATGAAATTAACACTATGCCAGGATTTACACCAACATCTGTTTATCCAAAGTTGATTGAAGAAAGTGGCGTAGATTATCAGCTACTAATAACAAAATTGATTAAAACTGCAATGAATAGATCTATCAGCATTACTAGGTAAAAATGAATGGTGTTCTAGAAAAGTCAGCGGTCAAGCGAGTAATTGCTGCCATGCAAAATTATGAAATAAAAGGTCAAATTAAAGTGCTATCGGAAACTGCAAAAAGTGCTTCAGAAGCCGCATCTGGACTAGGAATTGAAGTTGGACAAATTGCTTCGTCACTAATATTTAAACTTCCTAACCAATCACCGCTATTGATAATTACTTCTGGTCGGCATCGGGTTGATACTGATTTAGTAGCAAGTAATTTGGAGGTTGAAAAATTAGAGCGAGTTGATGCAGATTATGTAAAAGAAAAATCTGGTTTCTCAATTGGAGGAGTCTCACCAATAGGTTGGTTAAATCCTCCATCAATAGTGTTAATCGATGAAGCACTAAATGATTACTCAGTTGTCTGGGCTGCTGCCGGGCATCCGCATGCAGTTTTTCCTACTTCATTTAATGAATTAAAAATTGCATTAGCTGCAAAGGTTATGAAAGTAGGCGATTAACTAAGGGGAGCAATATCTACTTATTAAACTTTTAGTAATCAAATAAAGTTAGTGAAGGGAGTAATAAATGGCTAAGGTTACAAAGGTAAGAATTTTTGAATGGCTTGGGGTAATAACCGCAATTGTCTATTCTTTATTAGTAGCAGCCAATATTGGAGCTGAGTTTATTGGGTTTACCTTACTGCTGATATCTTCGGCGCTAATTGGTATTTGGGCATACCTGGGCAAACATAAAGGTATTTTGTTTCTGCAATTTTTCTATGCAACTGCAGGTGTTATTGGAATGATTCGCTGGTTTTAACTTTAAATTAATTAAGAGCCACTTTTTTTTAGTAGCTCTTAACTTTAATTAGTATGTGGTTACAGGGCAGGTTAGGGTCCTAGTGATTCCAGAAACTCCTTGAACCTTTGCTAATACAGTTCGACCCAAATCCTCCATCGATGCAGATTCAGCTCGCATAATTACGTCGTAAGGACCAGTAACGCCTTCTGCAATAGTTACACCAGCAATCGCTGAAACTGCCTTTGCAACACTTGCTGCCTTACCAACTTCTGTTTGAATAAGAATATAAGCCTGTACGGACATTTAAAGCCTTTCAATTATCGCCACATGTTCAGCGATGAACTTTAGCGTCATTAAAGGGTAGCCTATAGCGAGTTAATTGGGGAGTGCCATTTATGGAGTCAGAGGATGCGCTAATACGCCGGCTTGGTGATCTATTTAATAGTTCATTCCAAAGCGGAGTAAAGGTCGGTATTGGAGATGATGCAGCTGTGTTCAGCGGCACAGACTCTGATTTTATTGCAACAGTAGATATGGCAGTTGAAGGTATACATTTTAAGCGAGATTGGTCTTCACCATTTCAAATAGGAGCAAAGCTGACTACAGCAAGTTTGGCTGATGTCTTTGCAATGGGGGGAGAACCTAATTATTTATTGGTTGCTGCCGGAATTAACCAGAATGAAAATACACAAGTCATTACCGAGATTGCAGAAGGAATTAGATCAGTCGCTGACAAGTTTAAGGTAAGTGTTATTGGAGGTGATTTAAGTAAATCGGAGAAATTAGTTTTAAGTATTACTGCTATAGGCCATATAAACTCAAAACCAATCAAACGCGATGGTGCAAAAGTTGGAGACATTGTCTATGTCTCTGCCCTTCCTGGATTATCTGCAGCCGGACTTGCAATTCTAAATAGGGGTTTAGATCGACCAAGGTATGTTGTCGAGGCTCATTTAAATCCAAAATTAGTTAGACCTGATGCACTGATCAAAGCTGCATCTGCAATGTGTGACATCAGCGATGGCTTGAGTATTGATGCCGGACATATAGCTAGCGCCTCTGGCGTTTCAATTAATCTCAATAGAGAGTTGATTTCTAAAGCAGTTGATTTTAAAGATCTTGCAGAGCTATCTACTGAACTAAGTGAAGATACTTTTGATTGGATTCTAAATGGTGGCGAGGATCATTTCTTTATTGCTACGGTTGATCCGAAATACCGAAGTAAAGATTTGGGAATTGAGATAGGAATTGTTGAATCAGGAAATGGTGAAGTGCGCTTAGATGCAAAAGAAGTTGAAATAAAAGGCTACCAACACTTTTAACTAACGAAGAACTTTTCCAGCTTTCAAGCATGAAGCGCAAACATTTTTACGCTTAGTTTGGCCGTTAATTATGGTGCGAATTTTTTGAATGTTTGGATTCCATCGGCGACGAGTTGCCCGCTTTGAGTGCGAAACATTGTTTCCAAAGCTTGGAGCTTTTCCACATAAATCACAGACTGATGACACCGTATTGCTCCTTATTTTTGCCGACTTAAACTTAACGAAGGCGAAAGATTACCTCCTTAGGGCATTAAATGGCTAATCCGGTGGGTAATTACGCGCAACTAGCCATTTGGCATTGGATACTTCCTCTATGGCAACCCTTGCGACTCGCTTACCAAATATCCTCGGTGATCGAACTGCTGCTGTGCTGGAGAAGTCTTTTGGGATAACCACCATAAATGAATTACTTCGACACTATCCCCGTAGATATGTAGTTAGAGGTGAATTAACCGATATCTCAAAATTATTAGTTGATGAAGATGTGACAATCTTGGCGGAGATTGAAGCGGTTAAGTTAAGAAGGGCAAATGGTAAAAGTATTCTGGAGGTAGTTGTTACAGATGGCAGTGCAAAACTTTCCCTAACATTCTTTAATCAAGCATGGCGCGAAAAAGATTTAAAAGCTGGCAGAGTTGGATTATTTGCCGGTAAAGTTGGGGTTTTTAACGGCAAGAGGCAACTTTCCCATCCTGATTTTCAACTTATCCCAGATGGTGAAAATGTAGATGCGGCCATTGCTGAATTTGCCGGCAAGTTCTTGCCGGTCTATCCAGCAACTTCAAAATTACCATCTTGGAAAGTTATGCAGTGTGTGAAATTGGCGTTGGATTCATTAGAAGATCTACCAGATTACCTACCAGAAGAAATTACTAAGCAGCATAATTACCCCAATCTGAAAACCGCTTTTGAGGAAATCCACCAACCTTCAGATTTAGAATCGGCCGAGAATGCCCGTCAGAGATTAACCTTTGATGAAGCGCTTTTACTTCAAATACTGCTTGGTCAAAGGCGGCTAGAGATCGAAAGTTTAAGCACTAGATCTCGAACCCCTAATACACCAGTTTTAGTTGCAGAGTTTGAAAAGAATTTACCATTTAGCTATACAAAAGGTCAGATCGAAGTTAATGAACAAATAGAACTAGATCTTTCGCGAAAGTTTCCTATGCATCGATTGCTACAGGGTGAAGTTGGCTCTGGAAAAACCGTTGTTGCCTTAAGAGCGATGTTAAGTGTGGTTGATTCAGCTGGACAGGCTGCACTTCTTGCACCAACTGAAGTTTTAGCACAACAACACTACCGAACAATTAATAAAATACTTGGCGACTTAGCAATGCATGGCACATTAGGATCTAATGAGATTGGAACTCAAATTGAGTTACTAACTGGCTCACTTCCTACTTCAAAGAAGAAGGAAATACACACTAGGTTAGCAAATGGTGAAATTGGAATAGTGATTGGAACTCATGCGCTGATATCAGAGGGTGTGACGTTTTCTGATTTAGGGCTAGTGGTAGTTGATGAACAACATCGTTTTGGTGTAGAGCAAAGAGATGCGTTAAAGGTAAAGGCTAAATACCCACCACATTTACTAGTAATGACCGCAACGCCAATTCCACGAACAGTGGCAATGACAGTTTTTGGTGATTTAGATATTTCTACGCTTCGTGAATTACCATCAGGAAGAGTTCCAATCAGCACTCATGTGATATCAGTCTTAGAAAAACCACATTTTTTATCAAGAGCTTGGCAACGCGTAAAAGAAGAGGTAGCCAAAGGGCATCAGGTTTACATTGTTGCTCCCCGTATTAGTAATCCAAATAAAAAATTAAGCGAGCGTGAAATCGCTGCCGCTCTGTTGTTAGGTGAGGAGTATTTAGATAATGAGCAGATGGTTGCAGTTGAGGAGCTAGCACCAGAGCTTGCCACAGGTGATTTAAAGGGATTAAAAATTGCCGTATTGCATGGCCGGCAACCTAGTGATCTAAAAGAGCAAACCATGGCGGCTTTTTCACAGGGACAAATCGATGTGCTAATTGCTACAACAGTTATTGAGGTAGGTGTGGATGTGCCAAATGCTTCGATGATGGTGATTATGGATGCAGATAGATTTGGCGTATCTCAACTTCATCAATTGCGAGGGCGGGTTGGCAGAGGAAAAGTTCCAGGCTTATGCCTTTTGGTTTCAAATGCATCCGAGGAGTCTCAAAGTATGCAGCGACTTAATGCCGTTGCTTCCACCTTAGATGGATTTGAACTTGCTCGAATCGATTTAGAGCAACGTAAAGAGGGTGATGTTTTGGGTAGATCTCAATCTGGTGGAAAATCACACCTTAGACTTTTACGAGTACTAAGGGATGAGGAATTAATTGATAGGGCTAAAGAGATGGCTAATAAAATCTTATCAATTGATCCTAAGCTAAATAAGCTTCCAGAACTTAGAGATGAAATTGAAAAATTGAGAATTGACGAGGCTGCAAGATTTATGGACAAATCATGAGTATGCGAATAATTGCCGGATTTGGAAAGAGCAGAAAGCTGTTCTCTCCACCTTCAATTACTAGACCAACTTCAGATCGCGCTCGCGAAGGTCTGTTCTCGTCATTAATTTCCACCTTTAGCTCGTTAGAGGGATTGCACTTTCTGGATTTATTCGCAGGATCTGGAGCAGTAGGTGTTGAAGCACTTTCTAGAGGGGCAGCATTAGTAGAAGCGGTTGAAAGTAACCCAATAAGTGCCAAAGTTTGCGAGCAAAATTTTGCATTACTCTCTGGGATAAGCGGTGTCGGAAAATATAGAGTTCATAACAAAACTACTTTTGAATTTTTGAATCACTCTGCCAGCAACTCATATGAAATAATTTTTATTGACCCTCCATATGAAGTAGCAAATACAGAAATTGAAAAGATATTAAGAAAAGTCCTAACTCTAAATTTATTAAATAAGCACGGCGTTATAGCTATCGAGCGTGATGGGAAAACAAAAAATTTTACTTGGCCACAAGGGTTATCAGAGGTGAAGGTTCGCTCATATGGAGCAGGAAGTATTCACTATGGCGCGATATCTGAGCCTGATATGAAAATAAATGGCTAACTTAGCAATTAATTGCTAGCGTTTTGTCTATGAGGCGAGTCGTATGTCCAGGATCTTTCGATCCAATTACTAATGGCCACTTAGACATTATTGCTAGAGCCTGTTCTTTGTTTGATGAGGTGGTTATTGCAGTTTTAGTAAATCAAACAAAGAGTTCATTATTCACTGTTGATGAGCGTATTGAAATGATTAAAGATGTAACTAGCAGATATAAGAATGTAAAGGTTGACTCCTGGACCGGACTATTAGTCGATTACTGCAGAGCTAACAAGATACCGACAATTGTTAAAGGACTAAGGGCAGTCAGTGATTTTGATTACGAGCTGCAAATGAGCCAAGTGAACCTACAACTTCAGGGTATAGAGACATTGTTTATGTCTACCGCACCATCACACTCCTTTTTATCTTCATCACTTGTGAAGGAAATCGCAAGTTATGGTGGAGATGTCTCGGCATATATGCCAGCGGCCATAGTTGATAAGTTAAGATCTAGACTTGAGCGAAAGGGCTAATATGGATGTAGTTGAAAATATTGAAGCTGCGATTGCAATTGTTGAAGAAGCAAGATCTGTGCCATTGTCTGCCTCATGTGTTGTTAATAGAAGTGAAATGCTGCAACTACTAGATAAAGTTAAGGTCTCATTTCCAAATGACTTAGCAAAAGCTATTTCAATTCAGCGCGAAAAAGAATCAATTTTAGAGCAGGCCCATGTCCAAGCTGATGCGGTAATTCAACAAGCACGAGATGAGGTCTCTCGATTAGTTGAGCAAACAACTATTGTTTCATCAGCACGCAAAGAGGCGGCAAGAATTTTGTCTGATGCAAAGGCAGATAGTGACCGAGATCGAGAAGAGATTGAAGAGTACATTGATTCGCGATTAGCCAACCTTGAAGTTATTTTAAATAAGACCTTGGATGTCATTAGTAAAGGTAGAGATCAGTTAAATGGTGTTGAAACTAAGCACGTTCTTTCTAAATTAAAGTAATCCAAATGGCACGATCTGTCTTTGTTTTCAATACTCATGATTTGCCTCATCGCGCAGGCGAAATGCGTGAATACGAGCTCGATCTCGAAATATCCGATCCTTTAGGTATTGATTTACTCTCGGTAAAGCCTGGTGAAATAATCGAGATTGATCTAAGGATTCAATCAGTAGATGAAGGCGTACTTGCAACTGCCCGAGTAGTTGCAACTGCCACTGGCGAATGTACGCGCTGCCTAAAGCCGATTATTTGGCCAATTGATGAAAACTTTACAGAGCTTTACTATTACGAATCACGAGCAGCAAAGACGAATGCTAAAAAAGGCTCAAAATCTAAATCAACCGATGAAGAAGATATTGATTTAGAAGTAGATGACTTAAGTTTTATGGTTGGCGATGAGATTGATCTTGAACCAGCAATTAGAGATGCAATTATTTTGAATATGGAGGTAAATCCACTTTGCTCAGAGGATTGCCCTGGTATAGAAGCCAAGCAGGGTGAAAACTGGTCATACTTACCAGCCGATCAAGCACAGGTACCTGCTGATCCGAGATGGTCAGCATTAAAGGATTTCCCGCTTAAAAACTAATCGTTTTTACAAGATAGAGTTTTTCGTAGATAATTCTCATCTTGCGCTAGGAAGCGTAGAAAACAGGGAGTAAAGATCATGCCAGTTCCAAAACGAAAAATGTCGCGAGCACGTACTCGCTCTCGTCGAAGCATGTGGAAGACAACTCCTGCACACCTTGCAACTTGTCAGCAATGCCAACAACCTAAATTGCAACACGTAGCTTGTCCAACTTGTGGCACTTATAACCGTCGACAGGTTCTAGAGGTTTAATCTGTACTCTGGCCTAACCGAACAACTCGGGATATCGGTTAAGGATGAGTTGCTTGAACTTGCATTAACCCATCGCTCTTATTCTTATGAAGCAGGTGGAATTCCAACCAATGAACGACTTGAATTTTTAGGTGACTCAGTTCTTGGATTAATTGTTACAGATGAGCTTTATAAATTATTTCCAGATCTGGATGAAAGTAGATTAAGTCCACTTAGATCAGGCGTAGTGAATATGAGAGCACTGGCTCAGATTGCCCGTGATATCAATCTTGGTTCCTATTTGAAAATAGGCAAAGGTGAAGAAGCAACAAACGGGCGAGAGAAAAATTCAATCTTGGCTGACACTTTTGAAGCACTAGTAGGGGCAATTTATTTACAACATGGATATGTAAAAAGTGCTGAAGTAATTTCAAAGTGGATTAATCCAGCCATAGTCACTGCAACTTCGCAAGGTTCGACTTTGGATAGTAAAACAGCATTACAAGAGTTATCAGCGTTAATGAACCTAGCATCACCAGAGTATGAGATAACAGAGTCTGGGCCAGATCATGATAAGAGTTTTATGGCTTGCGTATTATTAAGCGATGAGAAGTTTCCAGTTGGAAAGGGCAAGAGTAAGCGGGAAGCTGAACAAGCAGCTGCAAAGATTGCATATGAAGTATTGGTCGATCGAAATAAAAAGTAAGTAAGCATGCCAGAATTACCTGAAGTAGAAACTGTAAGGGCTGGTTTAGAAAAGTATATTGTTGGTAAGCAGATTAGACACGCAGAAAGTTTTCATCCAAGAGCGTTAAAACCAAGCTCTATCTCACCGCTTTCTGCTGTGGTTGGCGCAAAAATTACCTCCGTTCGAAGGCGAGGAAAATTTTTATGGCTAGAACTTGATAGAGATTTTGTCTTGGTTGCCCATTTAGGGATGAGCGGGCAGTTACTAGTGCAGAAGAGCATCGTTAAAAATCACCCTCACCTAAGGGCTAGATTTATATTAAGCGGTTCGAGCAAGGGATATACCAATGAGGTTAGGTTCATAGATCAGCGAACCTTTGGTTGGCTATCTGTGGAGCAGGTTTTTGAGGGAATCCCAACCTCGGTATTGAAGATATCTAAGGATCCATTTGAATCAGAGTTTGACCTAAGACAGGTAGTTTCAAATATTAATCGTAGAAAAACAGCTATTAAGCCTGCTATTTTAAATCAAAATATTATTAGTGGAATTGGCAATATATACGCAGATGAAGCATTGTGGCGAGCAAAGATACATCCTGAGATTATTTGTGAAGATTTAAACGAAAATGAAATCAAAAAGGTAATTAAATCAGCCATATTAGTAATGAAATCATCGATTCAAGCAGGTGGTACTTCATTTGATGAGCAGTATAAAAATGTAAATGGTGAAAGTGGATACTTTTCCCGCTCCCTAAAGGTTTATGGCAGAGAGGGTGAGCCTTGCCCGAGGTGCCGATCAAAGATTCGCCGGATAGCCTTTGCAAACAGATCTTCCCATTTTTGCCCGCGTTGCCAGCGTTAGGTACCAAGTTTTCGATCACTTTTTAGATAGGTTTGCGCTATGCGCTGTGGGTGGATCGTCCTATGTATTTAAAGAGTATGAATTTGAAGGGCTTTAAGTCCTTTGCCTCTTCAACTACTTTAAATTTTGAACAGGGAATTACTTGTGTTGTAGGTCCAAATGGGTCCGGTAAATCAAATGTGGTTGATGCGCTCTCTTGGGTAATGGGTGAGCAAGGGGCAAAATCACTGCGTGGTGGAAAGATGGAAGATGTAATTTTCGCTGGCACCTCAGGTAGAGCACCTCTTGGTAGAGCAGAGGTTTCGGTAACTATCGACAATACTGATGGTGTATTACCAATTGACTTTACTGAGGTAACAATTACGCGAGTTCTATTTAGAAATGGCGCCTCTGAATATTTATTAAATGGTGAAACAACTCGACTTTTAGATATCCAAGAGTTATTAAGCGATAGTGGTATTGGTAGGGAGATGCATGTAATCGTTGGGCAAGGCCAACTAGATGCAATTTTGTTAGCGAATCCTGAAGAGCGCAGAGCATTTATTGAAGAAGCAGCTGGAGTACTAAAACATCGAAAGCGAAAAGAAAAAGCAATTAGAAAACTTGATTCAATGCAAACTAACTTAGCTCGTATCCAAGACCTAACGGTGGAGTTAAGAAGACAACTCAAGCCATTAGGGAAACAGGCAGAGGTGGCACGCAAAGCCTCGATAATCCAATCAGATGTCAGGGATGCAAAATTGCGTTTAATGGCAGATGACATGCTTCGCATGCGCAATGAAATGGAGCTAGAGGTTGCTGATGAAAATGTGTTGCGGCAACGTAAGGAACAGGTTGAGAGTGAGTTAAATTCTGCCAGAAGTCGCGAAATTGAGTTGGATGCGATTGCGGCTAGTGAAAACCCTCAATTAATTGCAGCTCAAGAAAACTTTTACCGTCTTACTGCACAACGAGAGCAAATTCGTGCAGTACAAAACTTATCATCTGAACGTGCAAGGTTTCTCTCTGAAGAAGCTGAAGAGGCCAAAGCATCCGGTCGTGATCCAATTTTATTAGACCAAGAGGCCCAACAGTTACGAAATGAAGAGAAAGAGCTTGCTAATAAAGTTAATAAATCTCAAGAGCAATTAGACACTGACTCAAATTTATTAAAGGCTATTGAAGATAAGTTAGCACTTGAAGAGAGCCGAGTATCTGCTGCTCTTCGCGCTATTGCAGATCAACGTGAGGGAACTGCTCGACAGGAAGGTCACATTAATGGATTACGCTCGCGAATAGATGCGACTTCAGGTGAGGTTAATCGATTAACTGAGGCTAGAAATTCTGTCGAACAAAGACTAAAGAACTATCGAGAAAATTTTGCAACGATTGAAACTCAAATATCATCACTATCGGCTTCAGAGCCTGGTCTTGATAGCTTATTTGAGAAGTTAAAAGTCGAAATGAAGAACTCTGAAAAAGACCTTAAGGTACTTACTGAAAAACTTCAATCTACTGAAAAATTGCGAGCCGGATCACTAGGTAGATTAACTGCATTTAAAGAAATTACTGAACTAGTCAAAACTTCAGAAAATGCCAGCTTGATATCTAAAATTGATGATTTGACCTCAAACTGTGAAGTTGAAGTAAATAAGGTTTCTGTTGATTGTGATCGAATCAGGTTTGAACTCAGCAGCGCAAATGATGATTTTAATAAAGTAAGCAGAGAGTATGAGTCTGTACTCTCTAAGCTAAATGAGTCTGATGCAGCCATGACTGGGCTCGCAGAGCAACTTGCTATCTCAGGCCAGAATGTAAAGAATTCTGTTGATGAATTTGATCGGTTAAATTCGGCACTGCAAGCAGCAATTGATCAGCGCAATTCTGACGAAAGAGACTTGGCTGCAGCTTTGGCACAATTTGAATCGCACCAAACTCCAGTCGAACCTGACTTAACAAACTTAGAGGACTTAAGATCTCAAGTTTCAAGTGCAAGATCAAAAGAGGTTGAGTCTCGATTAAATCTAAGAACTATTGAAGAGCGTAAGGATGCGCTATCACAGCGGGCTGAAGCTTTAGAGAATCAAGCAGCTACTGAACGTGAATCTGCATCTCGATCAATTTCTCGCCGTGAAAATAGGGCACAGGCTGCGATAACTGCGCAGGACATTGCCGACACAGCTTATGAGGCATTAATTCAAATTGAGTCCTCTATTGCGCGTGCAGGTTCTGAGAGAGAAAGATTGGAAACTTCAAGATCTTCTCGAGAGGGCGAAATATTAAGTTTAAGGACAATAGGTCGCGAGCTCTCAATTGAGTTAGAGAAATTAACCTCAAGTGTGCATAAAGACGAAATCGCTCGAGCTGAGCAACGACTTAGAATTGAACAATTAGAGACAAAAGCAGTAGAAGAACTTGGGATTGATGTTCAGGCACTTATAAATGAGTATGGTCCAAGTAATGACGTTCCTACATTTTATGAGAATGAGCAAGGCGAATTTGTGCCCGGAGATTTAATTCCGTACCGACGAGACCAACAAGAAAAGCGCCTTTCCCAGGCGGAGAAATCGCTAACATTATTAGGAAAGATTAATCCATTGGCATTAGAAGAGTATTCATCTCTAGAAGAGCGCTTACGCTACCTTGCTGAGCAATTGGAAGATTTAAAAAAGACTAAAAAGGATTTATTAGACATAATTAAAGAAGTTGATGATCGTGTTCAGCAGATATTTACTGAAGCCTATGAAGATACCGCAAGAGAGTTCGAACTTGTTTTCGCTAGGTTATTCCCAGGCGGAGATGGAAAATTAATTCTTACAAATCCATCTGACATGCTGACCTCGGGTGTTGATGTCGAAGCCAGACCACCTGGTAAAAGAGTTAAGAGATTATCTTTACTATCCGGAGGTGAAAGATCACTAGTAGCAGTTGCACTTCTAATTGCAATATTCAAAGCCAGACCTTCACCTTTTTATGTTATGGATGAGGTCGAAGCAGCTCTTGATGACACAAACTTAGGCAGATTACTTGGCGTGTTCGAAGAGTTAAGAGAGAAATCTCAGTTAATCATTATTACGCACCAGAAAAGAACAATGGAGATTGCAGATGCGCTTTATGGCGTGACCATGCGTGGGGATGGAGTTAGTGAAGTTATTTCTCAGCGCATTCGTGAAGTCGACGCAGTTTCTTAGATTCTAAATGAGCTTATTTAAAAAGCTTTTTACTGCACTTAAATCTAGTTCAATCTCGCAGGAAGATTGGGATGCAATACGAGCACAACTTATTGCTTCGGATTTGGGGCCAAAACTAGTTGATCAACTAATTCTAAAGTGTAGGTCACTAAAACCTGAGGACGCTAGAAAATCCATCACTGAAGAGGTTAGTTCCTGGTTAAGCACTAAACCTCGAAGCATTTTAAACTCTAAAGCCGAAACAAAGACAATCTTAATTGTTGGAGTAAATGGCACTGGTAAAACTACTTCAGCGGCTAAGTTGGCTTATTATCTAAAGTCACAAGGTAATTCTGTCCTGCTTGCTGCTGCAGATACATTTCGTGCAGCTGCTACCGATCAGATTAGAACTTGGGCCAAAAGAATTGATGTTGAAGTCGTCTTTGGTGAAGAAAGTAGTGATCCAGCATCGGTGGCGTTTAACGCCATAACTAAAGCTAAAGCATTAAATGCAGACTATTTAATAATAGATACTGCTGGAAGACTACATACTAAGCAGAATTTAATGGATGAGCTAGGAAAAATTGTTAGAGTAGTTCAGAAGCAATCAACAATTGATGAAATATTGCTAGTAGTTGATTCAACAACCGGACAAAACGGCATTAACCAAGCTGCAACTTTTATTGAGGCAGTTAATATCTCCGGTTTTATCGTGACGAAATTAGATGGAACTGCCAAGGGTGGAATTGCAATTGCGATCGAGAAATCCACAGGTTTACCCATTAAATTTGTAGGTTCTGGAGAAGGTATTGAAGATTTCACCTCTTTTGATCAAGACGCCTACCTGGCAGGATTATTCGATTAAGTAACATACTTTTAACAATCCAGCCCTTTGTTTCATAAGCCTGAAATCTAAATTGCCTCTGAAATTAACCCTAGTACCCAATAGTTACCCCATCTCAATGGCGAGGATTTTGATCTATTTAAGTTAAGCGATCGGAGAATAAATGGCAGAGATAGTTCTAAATACCGGCGATACCGCTTGGGTATTGGCTAGTACGGCCCTAGTGCTTTTAATGACACCTGGCCTAGCCCTTTTTTATGGTGGCATGGTTAGAGCAAAAAGCGTTTTAAATATGATGCTTATGTCTATGGTAACAATCGGCATCGTAAGTGTTCTTTGGGTAATTTATGGATTCAAATTAGCATTTGGATACAAAGCTGATTCGCAATGGTATGGCGAAATTTCATTTTCTGGACTTGGAAGCGCTGTTAATGAACTAACAAATAACGGTGGCGTCTATCCAATTCCATTATTGGCTTTTGCAGCTTTCCAGTTAATGTTTGCAATTATCACTCCAGCATTAATCTCTGGCGCTATTGCAGATCGTACAAAATTTACTGCCTGGGCAGTCTTTGTAACAGTATGGGTAACACTTGTTTATTTCCCAGTTGCTCACTGGGTATTTGCCTTTGGAAATAAGGTCGGCGATACAGTTACGGGTGCAGGTTTCTTAGCAGCCAGGGGTGTTCAAGATTTTGCCGGAGGAACTGCAGTACATATAAATGCGGGTGCTGCTGGACTTGCTATGGCAATTATTTTAGGACGCAGAGTTGGATGGCGCAGGGAATCAATGCGTCCACACTCGCTACCACTTGTCCTAATCGGAGCCGGCCTACTTTGGTTTGGTTGGTTTGGATTCAACGCAGGATCCGCACTTGGTGCAAATGGAGTTGCAGCATTAGCTCTCCTAAATACTCAGGTAGCTACAGCAGCCGCTGCATTAGGTTGGTTGCTAGTTGAGAAGTTAAGGGATGGCCATCCAACCTCTTTAGGAGTGGCATCAGGGGCAGTATCTGGTCTAGTTGCAATTACACCAGCATGTGCATTTGTTGCCCCTTGGGCAGCGGTGGTAATTGGACTTCTTGCAGGTGTTTTCTGTGCCTTAGCTGTCGGTATCAAGTATTTATTAAATTTTGATGACTCACTTGATGTCGTAGGAGTCCATTTAATTGGTGGATTATGGGGCAGCTTAGCCATTGGTTTCTTTGGAAGCAGCGCAGTTAATGGTGTTGGCCTGGATGGAATTTTCTATGGCGGAGGAACAGCGCTATTAGCTAAGCAAGCATTCGGCGCCTTCTTTGTTTTAGCTTATTCATTTATAGTCACCTTGATTATCGGCTTTATCATTGATAAAACAATGGGACTTCGAATCAAAGAAGAAGCTGAAATATCAGGCATTGATTATGACCAACATGCCGAAACTGGCTACGAATTAACTTCTAATTCACGAGGAGGATTCTAACTATGAAACTAATAACCGCAATTATTAAGCCACAGAAACTAGAAGACGTAAAAGAGGCATTAGTTAGCGCTGGAATTACCGGCATGACTGTCTCTGATGCAAAAGGTTTTGGAAGACAACTTGGGTTAACCGAGGTTTATCGGGGTGCTCAATATAAAGTCGATCTGATTCCTAAAGTTAGATTAGAAGTTTTAGTTGCTTCGAATGTTGCAGAAAAAGCAATTAAGGTCATTGCCGAAGCTGCCAGAACTGGAAATATCGGTGATGGCAAAGTTTGGGCAACAGCTGTGGATTCTGTGACTCGGGTTCGGACTGGTGAAAGCGGTGAAGCAGCCATCTAAACAAATGTAGGATTCCTACATGTTTGAAGCGCTAGGCCAGAGGTTTGGCAAGATTTTCTCTGGCCTTAGCGGCAAAGTAACAGAGTCAGAGTTAGAAAATTTCATATCTGAGATCAGATTGGCTCTTTTAGACTCTGATGTTGCTTTAGAGGTAGCTGAAGAATTTTCGAATCGAATTTTTAGTAAAGTTAAAGCGCTTGAATCTGAGATAAACAAAAGCACAAATCCTGCTCAGAGAATTTTTGAGATTGTAAATCAGGAGCTAACTAAAATACTGGGCGGCTCTGCTAGGCGCTTAAAGTTTGCTAAATCACCACCAACTGTAATCTTGTTAACCGGGTTACAGGGTGCTGGAAAAACTTCATTAGCGGGCAAACTTGCACATTATCTTTCCCAACAAAGCCATACACCATTATTAGTTGCAGCTGATTTACAAAGACCTAACGCAGTAAATCAACTTCAAATTGTTGGTAAATCCATAAATATTCCAGTCTTTGCCCCTGAACCTGGAAATGGCATTGGAGATCCGATTCAAGTTGCTAGTGCCGGATTGCAGTTTGCAAAGGATAAATTACACAATTTTGTAATTATTGATACTGCAGGCAGGACTGGCATCGATGAAGAGTTGATGCAAGAAGTAATCAAGATTCGAGATTCTGTAAAACCTGATGAGATTTTTTTTGTAGTTGATGCCATGACGGGCCAAGATGCTGCTCGAACTGCAAAGGCTTTTTCTGAGGGCGTCGGATTTGATGCGGTGGTCTTAACTAAATTAGATGGTGATGCCAGAGGTGGTGCCGCATTATCAATTGTAGAGTTAACAGGTAAGCCAATAATTTTTGCTGCCACTGGTGAAAATACTGCAGATTTCGACCTTTTTTATCCAGAGAGAATGGCTTCGAGAATTCTTGGTTTAGGAGATGTTGCATCTTTAGCTGAGCAAGCAAAGCGAGCAATACCAGAAGCAACAGCCAAAGATCTTGAAGATAAATTTATTAAGGGGGAGGATTTTACTTTTACAGATTTCTTATCTCAGCTTGAAGCTATGAAAAATATGGGAAGTATGAATAAGTTGCTTGGTTTATTACCTGGATCTGCTGGTATGAAAAAGCAATTACAGAATTTTGATGAAACAGAGTTAGTAAGGACTCGTGCAATCATTGAATCGATGACACCGTTGGAAAGAAATGATCCAAAAGTATTAAATGGATCAAGAAGAGCAAGAATAGCTAAAGGCAGTGGTAGAGCTGTCTCTGAGATAAATTCATTAGTAGAGCGCTTTACGCAAGCCCAAAAAGTAATGAAACAAATGCGTTCGGGCTCCATCCCTCCAGCTTTAGCAGGTGCAGGCAGTATGGGCACGATGCCAAAAACCAATCAGGTTAGCCAAAAACCAAAGAAGAAGTCTCGTTCCGGAAATCCTGCTAAACGAGCGATAGAAGAGGGAATTTGACCTACTGCCTTCCCAATTTGGGTTATGGCTTTAATACTGGCAAGATTAGCCACCTGCGAATGGGACCCTCTAACCCATAGCAATTTAGTCCGTAATTTTGTCGAATGTGAACGCCCCCGCTGTTTACATAAGATAAATCCAAATTAATTTTCTATAGGGAGTTTTGTGTCAGTAAAGATTAAGTTAATGCGACTTGGAAAGATCCGTACACCTCATTTTCGAATTGTTATAGCGGATTCTCGTTCAGCTAGAAATTCAAAGGCAATTGAAGAAATTGGTCGTTATTCACCAGCATCCGAACCTTCTTTAATTGAAGTGAATTCAGAGCGAGTTCAGTACTGGCTTGGAGTTGGAGCACAACCAACTGAAGCAGTTACGGCATTATTAAAAATTACAGGTGATTACCAAAAAGCTAATGGCCTACCAGGAAGTGAAGGCACTTTGAAGTTACAACCTGCACGAATTGATAAGAGGGTGGCTTACGAGGCAGCTGTTAAAGAAGCTATGAATGAGCCAGCAGATGGTGCTACAACTTTAAAGAAAAAAGCTGCTGAAAGACTTGCGGCTAAAAGTGCTCCAGTAGTTGAAGAGGCAGCACCAGTTGCAGAATCAACTCCTACGCAAGAGGCAGCACCAGTTACAGAAGCTGCAACTGAAGCAGTAGTTGCTGAAGCTACCACCGAAGAAACACGACAAGCTTAAGCATTATCACTTATGTTTAAGAAGGGTTCATTCCTTCGGGAACTACCCATAATTGTAGTTTCAGCTCTAATTATTTCAATTGTAATTAAAACGTTTTTTCTCCACTTTTTCTTTATTCCATCAGGTTCAATGGAGAACACATTACAAGTTGGAGATCGAATTGCTGTAAACAAATTTGGAGCCTTATTTAGTGAAATTAAACGTGGTGAGGTAGTAGTTTTTTCTGATCCAGATAAATGGCTAGGTGAGGCACCAATAAGTGAGAGTTCAAGCATCTCTAATAAGCTCAAAAGTGGTTTGATTACTGTTGGAGTACTGCCTGATCCTGCTAAACAATATTTAATAAAGCGCGTAATTGGTGTGGGCGGGGATAATGTTACTTGTTGTGATTCTTCTGGAAAAGTTCAGGTAAATGGTGTTTCTATAACTGAGCCATACATCTATCCAGGCGATAAGCCAAGCGAAATGAAATTTAATGTTGATATACCTAAAGGATTTATTTGGGTAATGGGTGATCACCGTGGAGCCAGTGCAGATTCAAGGTTTCACCCTGAAAGTGCAAATAATGGAATGATTCCACTAAGTAAAGTCGTAGGACGCGCTACATTTATTGTTTGGCCGTTTACAAATGCTGCTTTTATCCCCAAAGGTGAAGACCTAAAAAAGGTTCCAGTACAAGAAAAACCATAGAAATGATTGAAAGCAAACTTTTGCAATCTGGAATTACAAAAATTGCAGGAGTGGATGAAGCCGGCAGAGGTCCTTGTGCCGGACCCCTAGTAGTCTCAGCGGTTATTCTGAAAGATCCAACTTCATCGGAACTAGATGGAGTTAGAGATTCAAAAGAATTATCAGCACCTCAAAGAGATCGCATGTATGAAGTAATATTAAATAATTCAGTTGCCCACTCAATCATTGAATTTTCAGCAGATGAGATTGATCTTCTAGGTTTACACAAATGTAATCTTGAAGGTATGCGACGGGCTGTCCATGCTTTGAAAGTAAAGCCTGAGTATATTTTGACTGATGGATATTCAATACCAGGTATGACTGAGCCAAATCTTGCGGTTTGGAAGGGTGACCAAGTTGCAATATCAATTAGCGCTGCGTCTATATTAGCTAAGGTTTATCGAGATCGAATAATGATAGAACTAGATCGCAAATATCCTAATTACGGGCTTGCTAATCACAAAGGGTATATCACAGCATTACATACCGCCGCCATAAAGAAGTATGGGGTACTGCCTATTCATAGAAAATCATTTTCAAATATTGCTGAAATCTTAAAAACTAAAAACTAATTCACAGAATTTTTAAGCTCTACACTCAAAGGTTATATCTGATTAAGTTAGTCAAGTGCTTACTGAAGAAGATTGCAGACTAATTCTTTTTACTTGTATTGAACCAGCAGACCCTTTTTGGAGCGCCCAAATATCAGATCTTGGCGCCCAAGCTGTTTACCATCATATAACTTCTAAAAGTCACTTCTCAGAAAGCAATTCATTATCGATTATTAGAGACAAAATAATGAAAACTGATGTATTGAAGGCTAGAAAAGAAATTGAGAATTCAAATTCATTTTTTATCACTCCCAGGGATTTCGACTGGCCAATTGGGGTGGAAGACTTACCTAACCCACCAATCGGACTTCTCCTAAAGGGAAATAGAGAAATACTTGAAACTTTAAAAACCTCTATTTCGATTGTAGGAAGTCGGAAACCAACTAGTTATGGAGTATCAAGTGCCAAATTCTTAGCTACTCAAGCTGCAAGGGCAGATTTTACGGTGGTAAGCGGTGGCGCAATTGGCATAGATACCGCAGCTCATATTTCAACTTTAAGTCTAGGCAAACAAACCATATGTATTTTAGCCGGAGGTTTCAATCACCTATATCCAGTAGAAAACTTGAAGCTATTTGATCAGATCACAAGAAATGGATTACTAATAAGCGAAGTCATGCCGAGTACTTCATCCCAGCCATTTAGGTTCTTAGTCAGAAATAGATTAATTGCAGCAATTTCAAAAGCAACAGTTGTCATCGAGGCTGAGTATGTGAGTGGCTCTATTCGAACCGCCAGAGATGCAGCAGAAATATTCAGACCAGTATTTGCTGTCCCCGGCGAAATTACATCACCACTAAGCCAAGGATGTCATCGATTAATTTCTGAGAGAGTTGCCGATATTGCAACTAGTTTTAGTGAAATTTTGGAGCTTATATCTCCCATGCACTGAAGGTGCGGAAAAGGTGAGAGAATAAGGCCAATGAATAATTTTAAAGCAGGCTTTGTTGCGGTGGTTGGACGTCCTAATACTGGAAAATCAACCTTAGTGAACGCACTAGTTGGAAGCAAAATAGTTATTACATCCCACCATCCTAATACTACTAGAAACCCAATAAGAGGAATTGTTAATAGAGATAACTACCAAATTATATTGGTTGATACACCTGGGATGCATAAACCAAAAACAGCTCTTGGTACCAGGTTAAATTCAATGGTTAGTGAAAATATAGATTCAACCGACAGCATAATTCTTTGTTTACCAGCAGATGAAGAAATAGGAGCTGGTGATGAATATATTGTAAAACAAATAAAATCTGGACAACCTTTATTTATAGTTGTTACGAAAATCGACATGATCTCAAAGTCAGAGTTGGCAGCGAAATTATCAAATCTTAATGATTTTGTAGCTAGATTAAGTTTAGCAAAAGCAGAAATTATTCCAATTTCTGCAAAGAATTTGGATCAAACGGAGTTACTTTTGGAATTACTCTCAAATTCCATGCCAGATTCTCCTGCGTTATATCCAAAAGATATAAACACAGATCAAGCACAAGAGCTGATGATGGCTGATTTAATAAGAGAAGCAGCGATTGCTGAACTTTACGAAGAATTACCTCACTCGGTAATGGTCACTATTGATGAGTTTGGGCAGCGAGATAGTGGAAATATTTTTGATGTTATAGCAACATTGCATGTTGAAAGGGATAGCCAGAAGGGAATAATTATTGGGCCCCAAGGGAGTAAATTGAAGGCAATTGGCACACTTGCTCGAAAATCTATTGAAAACTTAGTGGGTATGAAAGTTTTTCTTCAAATCCATGTCAAAGTATCTAAAGAGTGGCAGAAGGATCCAAAAATGTTAGCTAGATTAGGATTCACTGAGTAACTTTTTTACTAGCAAAATATGACCCAACAAGCACTAGTGGTAATCCTAAAGCTATTCCTAATGTAATCGGTTCACTCAGTAGTAGAACTCCTAGCAAAACTGCAACCGCAGTATTTAGGTAGGTTATCAAAGAAGCTCTTGGTGGACCGACTTCAGCAACTAACTTAAAGAAAACAATAAATGCAATTGCGGTGCAGAGTACACCTAGCGAGATAACTGAGCCGATTGCTTCAACTGAAGGTGTAGTAGCCGGCCAAGTAATAATTGCAAATGGTAAATATACAACTGAGGTAATAATCATTGCCCAAGTATTAATAGCGATACCAGGTATGTGTGGAATACGACGATTAATCATATTTATTGCATAGGCATAACCAACTGCTGCCAAAATAACCATTCCAATTGAAACTATATCTTGCTTACCACCAAAAGATTCGATTCCAACAACAGCTACAACACCTATAAAGCCAATAATCAATCCAAATAACCTTGTTTTATGCCACACAGTGTGATCGCCAAAAATTGAGGCAAGAATTGCCGACCAGATCGGCACTGTGGCTACTAACAATCCAGTAAGTCCAGAGGAAATTTCCTTCTCAGCATGGGTAATTAAATACCAAGGTCCAATCATTTCAGTTATCGAATACAAAATTAGAAATGGCCAATACTTTCTTGCTACTCGTAGGCGACTTTTACTTAGAGCAATTGGTAGGCATATTAATGCACCAATAAATACTCTAAAGAATACGATTACTTCTGGAGATATCTCTTCAACAGCTACCTTTAAAAATAGGTAGGGGATTCCCCAAAGAAATCCAAGTAAGACAAAGCGACCCCAGCCAGTTTTAGTCAATTATTTATCTCTTCCTAACAAAGAATTAATCTCACGCGAGATGTCCGAGTATAGCAACTC
>CAEZVA010000011.1_pt1 | contig 18689 bp, 16 predicted proteins | sample 7264621 | NCBI WGS metagenome assembly CAEZVA01 (sample SAMEA6813844, study PRJEB35770) | freshwater metagenome | biome: Freshwater; feature: Freshwater reservoir; material: water | place: Czech Republic | collected 2017-05-23 | depth 0.5m m
AATTTCCTGGTTGTAAAACAGTAAAAATTAAAATAGATAACTTTAGGCAAGACCAAGATTTATTGGTAGAGGTTTTAAGTATTGTTCCAGAAGCAAAAATTAGATTAGATATAAACGGTAAATGGAGTTTAACGGAAGCAATAAGTAATTTAATTGATTATGGAAAAGACTTTGGCGCAAATATTGACTATATAGAGCAACCTTGTAGTGATATTGATGATCTATTCGAACTTCGCAAGAAAACTAAACTGAAAATTGCCGTTGATGAGTCAATTAGGAAGCATATAAATAATGATTTTTCTAAGCTTAAAGAGATTGCCGATGTAGCTGTAATAAAGTGGGCACCAACAGGAGGAATCAAATCTGCTTTAGAAATTATTGAGAAGATAAATTTGCCAGTGGTGGTTTCAAGTGCCTTAGACAGCAGTATAGGAATATCACATGGGCTGGCTTTAGCTCAATCAGTTCCTAATTTATATGGACCGTGCGGGTTAGGAACCGCTTCATTTTTTAAGTCAGATATAACTACTAATCCATTTGTAGTACTTGAGGGTAAATTAAAAAATAGAAAAATTGAACCGGACTTATTGGACCAGTTCAAAGCAAAACCAGAGCGCCAACTTTGGTGGCAGAATAGAATTGAGCAAATTTATCGAGAGGGCTTAATTTGATTAATTCAACCAAACTGGCTCACTCATTAGTCAGGCAATTAATAGAATTGGGTATAAGTGATTTTGTTGTTTCTCCTGGTTCTCGAAATGCGCCATTATTAATCGCGCTCGGTGAAGCTGCTGATAAAAAACTAATTGATTTGCATGTAAAAATCGATGAGCGAGGAGCTGCTTTCTTTGCTCTTGGTATCTCGAAAGCAAGTAATAATTATGTTGCTGTGATCTGCACAAGTGGAACAGCAGCAGCTAACTTCCTACCAGCAGCACTTGAATCGGTGCATGGCGGAAATCATTTACTAATCATTACCGCAGATAGACCTGAACGGCTTAGAAAAACTGGAGCAAATCAAACCACTAATCAAGTTGATTTATTTCAATTCATAAAAACACACGACATATCTAGTGATATTGACATAAGAAACGTCTTAAATGGCGGTCCTGTTCATCTGAATATCCAATTTGATGAACCGCTTTTGCCAGAAGAGATTGTTGATTGGCTAGCAGGATTAAAAATTAATCAATTAAAGATAAATAATAAGGTAGATAAAAAACTGGAAGTATCAACCGGCGTTCTAGTAATTGGACATGATCGTGGTGGATATTCAAAGCAGGAGATAAATTCATTTGTTTCAAAATTGAAGTGGCCAGTAATAAGTGAAGACCCATTAACTTTTGAAAATTCAATTCCATTTGCCGCACTTTATCTATCAGATCCAAAAATTTCTGAGTATTTAAAGCCTGATACTGTAATTTCAATTGGCAGGACCACTTTATCTCGGAGCATTAATACATTTATAAATTCTATAAATTATAAAATAGTCATTGACCCAAGGATAAAAGGCTTAGACTCAAACCGAAGTGCTGATCTAGTTTTAAGTGAACTTCCAAATGAAGTAGTAAGCCAAGATTGCAGCAACGCTAAGTGGGTATCAATCTCTAAAATTACTGGTGATGAAGTTGGGAAATTATCTTGGTCTGAGCAACAAGCCGTGATTACTATCTGTAATCTGATACCAGATGAATCTGCACTTTTTATTGGATCTTCTAGACCGATTAGAGATGTTGAAGCTTTCGCAAAGCCAAGAAGCGGAATCGAAGTCTTTGCCAATCGTGGGCTAGCTGGAATCGATGGAAATATCTCAACTATTTTTGGAGTTTCAGAAAAGTTTAATAAAACTTTTGCAATTCTGGGAGATCTTTCGCTACTTCATGACATCTCTGCATTTACTAATGCGGCTAAGTCAAATTTAAGAATTTTCGTGATAGATAACAATGGCGGAGGGATTTTTTCAACTCTGCCACAATCTAATGTGAATAACTTCGAAAAGTTGTTTGGTACACCACATAATTTAGATTTAAGTTCAGTAATAAGTGGGTTTGGAGTATCAGTATCGAAGGTTACAAACCTTTCAGAGCTAGAGAGTGCAGTTTCTAAAGAGTTAAAAGGCCTAGATGTAGTTGTAGTTTCAGTGCCAAGTAGAGAAGAAAATGCTAAAAAATTAAAAGAGATTACTCAGAGAGTTTCTAGCGCTGTTCGCATAGGCATTAATTTAGCCTGACTTTCTGCGTATTCTGTAATCGGATCAGAACCGGCCACAATTCCACACCCTGCAAATATTCTTATTGACTTGTAATCATCAGATAATTCGCCACACCTTAAGGCAATTGCAATCTCACCATCACCTTGAGCATCAATCCAACCAACAGGACCGGCGTATCTTGACCTATTCATAGTTTCCAATTCAGAAATAAGTTTTTTGGCCACATTAGTTGGCGTACCACAAACTGCAGCAGTGGGATGTAAGTTTTCAATAAGTGTGAAAATGTCTGCCTGTTTTGCACTGTCATTTAACACCCCAGTGACATCAGTAGCCAGATGCATAACATTTGAAAGATGTAATACAAATGGAGACTCAGGGACATTTGTTGAAGAGCAAAAAGGTGCAAGCGAGTCTGCAACTGACTTAACCGCATACTCATGTTCTTCAAGATCCTTCGAAGATTTTGCAAGAGAGGCCGCTAAAGCCAAGTCACGATCCTCATTTCCGGTTTTTTGAATTGTTCCAGCTAAAACTCTTGAAGTAATTAGTGACTTGTTTAACCGGACAAGTAGCTCAGGAGTTGCTCCAACTAATCCATCGACAAGGAATACCCAGGTAGAGGGGTATTCAATTTCTAGTTTTTGTAACAAGTTATTTAGATCAATTTTAGTTGTTGAGTTTGCCTTTAAATCTCTAGCAAGTACAACCTTTTCAAGTCGCCCACTTTTAATTGCGTCTATCGCTTTAGAAACTTGGTTTCGCCATTTTTCTTCTTCAACTGTGCCATTTGCCCAAGTGATTTCACCACTTTGAGGGGAAATTTCAATTTTCTTGATTTCTGGTTGTTTTTGATCACCAATCCAAGTAATCCAACTTTTACCATTTCTCTGACCGATTATTATCTTAGGGATAATTAATTCAGAGGTATCTTTTGGATCAAAAGCGAATGATGTAAAAAGTATTGGGCCAGTGCCGATTCCGTGAACATTATTTTGAATTGTAAATTCAGATAATATCTGTTGCCACCATTTATGCGCTTCTTTAAATCGATCTTCGCCACTGACTTCATACTTTTTATAAACACCAAAGCCAACTAAGCCTTCATCACCACGAATCCACGTAGTTGAAACATCAAACTCTGTCGCGATAGAGGTAAGTGATGGATGCTCACCTAATATCTCAGTAGTGATTAAAGCCGACATGAATTAGTTACGCCTACCTATAAGTTGGATTTGTGCCTTAAGCCTACTCCTAAGAGAATAGGGGTGTGGCACGTGCAAATCTGAATAAAGATCCCGATGATGTTTCAAAGATGTTTGATGGCGTGGCTAATCGATACGACTTTTTGAATGATTTATTAAGTCTAGGTCGAACTAAAGCTTGGCGCAAAGTGGTTACCTCAATTATTGGACCAAAACCAGGATTAAAAATATTAGATATTGCTGCCGGTACTGGCTCTTCGACTCGTCCACTCGTCGATGCTGGCGCAGATGTCATAGCTTTAGATTTTTCAGCCGGCATGATTGAAATAGGCCGTAAACGACATAAAGATATAAAGTTTGTCCAAGGTGATGCTTTAAATCTACCATTTGAAGAAAATGTCTTTGATGTTACAACAATTTCATTTGGATTAAGAAATACGTCAAATATTGATTCAGCGCTCAAAGATTCCCTACGAGTAACAAAATCGGGTGGAAAGATTGTAATTGCAGAGTTTTCACATCCATCAAATTCAATTTTTAGATTTATTTATTTAAATTATTTAATGAAAGCTATTCCGATTATTTCTAAAAAAATTAGCAAGAATCCAGATGCGTATGTTTATTTAGCAGAATCTATTAGGGCATGGCCAAATCAAGAAGGTCTTGCGTCCAAAATGCGGGACGCAGGCTGGAAATCAGTGGCTTGGCAGGACCTTACCTTCGGAATTGTCGCAGTTCACATTGGGTTCAAGGGGTAGGTGGCAAAAGTGACCTCAAGTAATGAATAAGATTTGACCGTATGAATCCATCATTTAATCCATATGTCCCAATCCTTGCGATTGGTGCGATTGGCTTTGGTTTTGCGATTTTTTCAGTTGCAGCAGCTGCGCTAACTGGTCCAAAAAGATATAACCGAGCAAAATCTGACGCATATGAGTGTGGCATTGAGCCATCTCCCCAAGCAGCCGGTGGTGGCCGATTTCCAATTAAATATTTTTTAACCGCAATGTTGTTTATCGTTTTTGATATTGAAATTGTGTTTTTGTATCCATGGGCAGTTGCTTTTGATAGCTTAGGAGTTTTCGGATTAGTTGAAATGGCATTGTTTATCGGAACAGTTTTTGTAGCTTATGCATATGTCTGGCGCCGTGGCGGATTGGAATGGGATTAACCATGGGCTTAGAAGAAAAATTACCAAGTGGTTTTTTATTAACCACAGTTGAGAAGTTAGCAGGCTATATGCGAAAGAATTCGCTTTGGCCGGCAACATTTGGTTTAGCATGCTGTGCAATCGAAATGATGGCAGCTGGTGCAGGCCGATATGACTTGGCAAGATTTGGAATGGAAGTTTTTCGAGCCTCACCAAGACAAGCTGATTTAATGATTGTTGCTGGCCGAGTAAGTAACAAGATGGCGCCAGTACTGCGACAAATCTATGATCAAATGGCTGCCCCTAAGTGGTCTATTGCAATGGGTGCCTGTGCTTCATCAGGTGGCATGTTTAATAATTATGCAATCGTGCAAGGCGTAGATCATGTTATTCCAGTTGATATTTATTTGCCTGGCTGTCCACCTCGCCCAGAGATGTTAATGGATGCAATTTTAAAACTACATGAACAAATAGGTAATGAAAAACTTGGCGCAAATAGAGAAAAAATTATTAAAGAGGTAGAGGCGGCCGCATTAGCTGCTAAACCGACCCATCAACTAAAGGGTTTATTAGCATGAGTGATAAAGGAATGTTCGGAGTTACCGGAAGTGGCGACACATCAGGATTTGGTGGATTAGTTAAACCCGAGGTAATTACTGCTTCAACTCAAAGGCCGTTCGGTAGTTATTTTGATCAAGTGGCAGATGATTTAGAGCGTGCCTATCCACTATTTAGCGATGCAATAGAGAAGGTAGTGGTAGATCGAGGCGAATTAACTTTGTTTATCAAGCGTGATCGATTATTTGAAGTAGCAAAGATTTTGAGAAATGATCTTAAGTTTGAAATGTGTGTTGGCGTAAATGGAGTTCATTATCCAACTGAATCAAATCGAGAACTACATGCGATTTATTCACTACTCTCAATCACAAGAAATCAGAGAATTAGATTAGAAGTTTGTGTTTCTGATAAAGATCCACACATTCCATCACTTGTTGAAGTATGGGCAGGAACTAATTGGCACGAACGTGAAACTTATGACATGTTTGGAATTATTTTTGATAATCATCCTGGGCTTACTCGAATTATGATGCCAGATGATTGGCCAGGACACCCACAAAGAAAAGATTATCCACTTGGTGGAATCGATATTGAATATAAAGGTGCAACTGTTCCTGCACCCTCTGAAAGAAGAAGTTATCAATGACCACTTTTACAGATCCATACGCATCCTCACAAGAAACTACTGAGGGACGAGTTTATTCAGTCACTGGTGGTGATTGGGACTCATTAGTTACTGAGATCGGTGCCACTAAAGAAGAGCGCGTTGTTGTGAATATGGGCCCACAACATCCTTCTACTCACGGTGTTCTGCGATTAATTTTGGAATTAGAAGGTGAAACGATTACTGAAACTCGTTGTGGAATTGGATATTTACACACCGGAATTGAGAAAAATACTGAATATAGAAATTGGACGCAAGGCGTAACTTTTGTAACCCGAATGGATTATCTATCTCCAATATTTAATGAAACTGCATATTGTCTAGGTGTAGAAAAACTACTTGGCATCACCGGTGATATAACCGAAAGAGCAACTGTGATTAGAGTAATGATGATGGAATTTAATCGAATTTCATCACATATGGTCGCATTAGGAACTGGCGCGCTGGAATTAGGAGCGCTATCACCAATGATTTTTGCTTTTAGAGAGCGAGAAAAAGTTTTAGATGTATTTGAAATGGTTTCTGGCTTGCGTATGAATATGGCTTATGTCAGACCTGGTGGCGTAGCCCAAGATCTACCCGAAGGGGCGTTGAGCAAGATTCGGCAGACTGTAAAAGACCTACGGCATAACTTTAAAGATAACGCGAAACTATTAATCGGAAACTCGATTTGGATTAAGCGAACCCAAGGAATTGGTTATTTAGATCTAGCTGGCTGCACAACTCTTGGAATTACCGGCCCAGTTTTAAGATCAACTGGTTTAGCTTGGGATTTGAGAAAGGCTCAACCTTATTGCGGTTATGAAAATTATGAGTTTGATATTCCAACAACAGATACTTGTGATGTGTATGGCCGATTCTTAATTAGAATGCAGGAGCTAGAGCAATCACTAAGAATCATTGAACAGTGTGTTTCAAGGTTGGAAAAACTTGAAGGTCAAGCTGTAATGGTGGCGGATAAAAAAATTGCCTGGCCATCTCAACTTTCAATTGGGGCAGATGGAATGGGTAATTCCCTAAACCACATTCGCGAAATTATGGGCGAATCAATGGAAGCGCTAATCCATCACTTTAAATTAGTAACTGAGGGTTTTAGGGTGCCAGCCGGACAGGTATATACAGCGATTGAATCACCACGTGGTGAGCTAGGTGTAAATTTAGTTTCAGATGGCGGAACAAGACCATATCGAGTTCACTTTAGAGATCCATCTTTTAATAATTTACAATCAACAGCTGCGATGTGTGAAGGTGGGCAGGTGGCAGATGTAATTGCTGCTGTGGCATCTATAGATCCAGTTATGGGTGGGGTTGATCGCTAATGGCCTATACCGCAGAACAAGTTTCAATTATGGATTCAATAATTGATCGCTATCCTCGAAAAAGATCTGCAATTATGCCGTTATTGCATTTTGTTCAATCAATTGATGGATATGTAACGAATGAAGGTATTGAATTAATTGGTCAAAAACTTGAACTAGCAACTGCTGAGGTAACGGCGGTTTCAACTTTCTATACACAATATAAGTCAAAACCTGTTGGTGATTACCATGTTGGAATTTGTACCAACACGTTGTGTGCCGTTATGGGAGGCGATGCCATATTTGAATCAATCAAAGAACACCTTGATATTGAAAATGATGGTGTAACAAATGATGGCAAAGTTTCAGTTGAACATATTGAATGCAATGCAGCCTGTGATTATGCGCCCGTAGTTATGGTTAATTGGGAGTTTTATGACAATCAAACAGTTCAATCAACAAAAGATTTAGTTGATGCTGCGCGAGCTGGAAACCCACCAGCACCAACTAGAGGCCCAAATAAATTACGAACCTGGAAAGAAAACTCGGCCGTGCTGGCAGGAATTTCAGATGGGTTAGCAAATGAAGGTGTACAAGCTGGCGAACCAACTTTGTTAGGACTTAAGAAAGCTAAAGGTGGAGCATGAGTAAATTAACTCCAGTCCTTTCTGCAAATTGGGATCAGAAAGACTCATTTACCTTGGAAGCTTATAAGCGCAATGGTGGCTATACCGCAATTGCTAAAGCACTTTCTATGAAACCAGATGAGGTTATTCAAACAGTTAAAGATTCTGGTTTGCGTGGCCGTGGCGGAGCAGGATTTCCAACTGGAAATAAATGGGGATTCATTCCACAAGGTGATAATAAAGAACATTACTTTGTAGTAAATGCCGATGAGTCAGAACCAGGTACTTGCAAAGATACCCCATTGTTAATGGCTAATCCTCATGTATTAATTGAAGGAATAATTATTGGCTCTTATGCAATTAGAGCTAATCATGCATTTATTTATATCCGTGGCGAAGTTACGCATGTTGTTAGAAGAGTGCAGCAAGCTATTGAAGATGCTTATAAGGCTGGATTTTTAGGTAAAAATATTTTAGGCAAAGGTTTTGATTTAGATATAGTTTTACATGTAGGAGCAGGTGCTTATATTTGCGGTGAAGAAACAGCACTCTTAGATTCGCTAGAGGGTTTCCGTGGTCAACCAAGATTACGACCACCATTTCCAGCTATTGCAGGCTTATATGCAAAACCAACAGTGGTAAATAATGTTGAATCAGTTGCCTCTGTTCCAGCGATTATTAACAATGGAGTTGCATGGTTTACTGCAATGGGAACGGAAAAAAGTAAAGGCTTTACACTTTATTCTCTATCTGGACATGTGAATAATCCTGGACAAATTGAGGCACCACTTGGCATTACCTTAAGAGAACTATTAGAGATTTCAGGTGGTATTAGAACAGGTCACAAATTAAAATTCTGGACACCAGGTGGCTCTTCAACTCCAATTTTTACTGATGCCCACCTAGATGTGCCACTTGATTATGAAGGTGTTTCAGCTGCTGGATCCATGCTCGGTACAAAAGCATTACAAATTTTTGATGAGACCACTTGCATCGTAAGAGCAGTATTGAGGTGGACTGAGTTTTATAAACATGAGTCATGCGGAAAGTGCACGCCATGTCGAGAAGGAACTTGGTGGTTAGTTCAAGTTCTTAAAGATTTAGAAGCAGGTCGCGGAAGTGAAGCGGATCTAGATAAATTATTAGATCTTTGTGACAACATTATGGGTAGATCTTTCTGCGCTTTAGCTGATGGTGCAGCTAGCCCAATTATTTCTTCACTGAAATACTTCCGCCAGGAGTACTTAGATCATCTTGCAGCTGGTAAATGTCCATTTGATCCAATGACAGCTACGCTATTTGAAAGCGCAGGTGTTAAATGAGTATTCAGGAGCTAGGAACAGATCAGCAAGCACAAGTGGAAATGATCACCTGTGTTATTGATGGATTTGAAATCACCGTACCTAAGGGAACTCTTGTAATTAGAGCTGCAGAAAAGTTAGGAATACAAATTCCTAGATTTTGTGATCATCCATTACTTGCACCAGCTGGTGCCTGTAGACAATGTTTAGTAGATATCGAAATAAACGGTAGAGCATTTCCAAAACCACAAGCCTCTTGCACCATTCCGGTTGAAAATGGAATGGTTGTTAAAACTCAATTAACCTCTCCAGTGGCAGATAAAGCACAAAAAGGCATTATGGAATTATTACTAATAAACCACCCATTGGATTGCCCAGTCTGCGATAAGGGCGGTGAGTGCCCACTTCAAAATCAGGCAATGTCTAATGGCAGAGCAGAATCAAGGTTTGAAGGAGTTAAACGAACATTCGAAAAACCGGTAGCCATTTCATCACAAGTTTTATTGGACAGAGAGCGATGCGTATTGTGTGCAAGATGTACTCGTTTTTCAGAGCAAATTGCCGGTGATCCATTTATCACTCTTAATGAGCGTGGTGCACTTCAACAGGTGGGAATTTATGAGGAGGAGCCATTTGATTCTTATTACTCAGGTAATACTGTTCAAATCTGTCCAGTCGGAGCATTGACCGGAACTTCTTATAGATTTAGAGCCAGACCATTTGATTTAGTTTCAACTAACTCTGCTTGTGAACATTGCGCATCTGGATGTGCAATGCGCACTGATGTTAGGCGAGGAAAAACCTTAAGACGATTGGCAGGTGAAGATGCTGAGGTCAATGAGGAGTGGAATTGCGATAAAGGCAGATGGGCTTTTAAATATGAAGTAGCTAAAAACAGAATTAAAAATCCAATGATTAGGGATTCAAGCGGGCAATTACAAGAGGTTTCATGGCCAGAAGCATTAGCCGCAGCTGCTAACGGATTAAAAAATTCAAGAAGTGGTGTTTTGGTTGGTGGCCGAGTAACTATTGAAGATGCTTATGGGTATAGCAAATTTGCTCGAGTAGCTTTGAATACAAATAATATTGATTTTAGAGCTCGCTTACACAGCCAAGAAGAATTAGAGTTTTTAGCAACCACAAAGACGAATGCAACATATAAAGATCTAGATAATGCAGATCATGTAGTACTTATTGGCTTTGAACCAGAAGATGAGTCACCAATTGTTTTCCTTAGGATCTATAAGCAGGTACATAAGCGTTCTATTAGAGTTACCAGCATTGCGCCATATGCAAGTCGTGGAAGTGAAAAACTGAAAGCAAATTTAATTAAGTCAGCATCTGGAAATGAAGTTTCTGCAATTTCTGCTCTTTCGGGTTTAACAAGTAAGTCAGTTGTTTTAGTAGGCGAAAGAATTTCTGAAACCGAAGGTGGCTTATCTTCGATAGTGAAATTAGCTAGTGATACCGGTGCAAAGTTAGGTTGGATTCCAAGAAGAGCTGGCGAAAAAGGCGCTATCGCTGTGGGTGCACTACCAAATCTGTTACCAGGCAATCGATTGGTTTCTAACTCTTCAGCCAGAGTTGATCTTGCAGCAGCTTGGTCGGTTGATTCAATACCAAGTGAAATTGGCCTAAGTACTGAGGAAATGATTAATTCAGATCTTCAAGCTTTGTTAATTGGTGGAATAGACCCAATGGATATCTCACCAGAGGCAAAAGTTAAACTAGCAAAGAAATTCATAGTTTCATTAGAAATTAGACAAAGTGATATTACTGATATTGCATCAGTAGTTTTACCAGTAGCACCTGTAGTTGAAAAATCAGGTTCGTTTATGGATTGGCAAGGAAAAGTACGCAGATTTGAGGCCGCAGTTGATCAAACATTAAATCGAAGCGATGTAAGAATTTTATCTATGCTTGCAGATGAAATAGGCAAGCCAATTAATCTACCGACAGTAAATTCCGCTAGGGTTGAATTTGAATCAATTGGAAGTTGGGATGGAGAGGTCAGCACTATGAAGTTGGTAGTTGGAGCTGGCAATAAGACTATTAATAATGATGAAGCAATTATTTCTTCATGGCGAAATTTGCTTGATAGAGGCTCTTTACAAGACGGAGAAGAAAATCTCGCTGGTACAGCTAGAAAGTCTAAAGTTGTAATTAGTCAATCTCGTGCTAAATCATTAAATGTAAGTGATGGTGATTTGGTAAGAGTTTCAAATAATTACGGTGCAGTAACACTTGCATGTCAGATCTTAGATATTGATGAATCTTCCATTTGGCTACCTAGAAATTCATTAAATAGTCAATTAATTAGAAACCTAGGAGTGGTAAGTAATTCGATTGTAAAGGTGGCCAAGGCATGAGCAATGCAGAAATAATTGGCCAAGATCCAGGTTGGGTTATTGCGCTCAAAGGCGTGCTGGTATTTGCAGTGTGTGTTTTCTTAACAATTATGTCAGTATGGGGAGAGCGCAGAATTGTTGCCAGAATGCAACAGCGCAGTGGACCAAATAGAGTTGGTAAGTTCGGTTTATTACAAGCCTTGGTAGATGGCGTGAAGCTAGCACTTAAAGAAGATTTGATTCCTAAGTCGGCAGATCGAATAGTTTTTGTGATTGCACCAATAATTAGCACCACAGCTTGCTTTATGGCTTTTGCTGTAATTCCACTAACTGGACCAGTTAATTTCTTTGGGCATGAAACGGTTATGCAGATGACTGATTTATCAGTCGGTGTTTTATATGTCTTAGCAATAGCTTCAGTTGGAGTTTATGGAATCGTTTTAGCAGGCTGGTCATCTGGCTCTACCTATCCTTTACTCGGTGGACTTCGATCCTCAGCCCAGGTAATTTCTTATGAAATTGCAATGGGACTTTCATTAGTAGCAGTTTTTATCTATGCCGGTTCAATGTCCACCTCAGAAATTGTGGCTGCTCAAGATCAGTGGTGGTATGCCGTAATACTTTTCCCGTCCTTTGTCATTTATGCAATATCTATGGTTGGAGAAACAAATAGAGCTCCATTTGATTTAGCAGAAGCCGAAGGTGAGTTAGTTGGCGGCTTCCATACCGAGTACTCATCCTTAAAATTCGCACTATTCTTTTTATCTGAATATGTAAACATTATTGCTGTTTCAGCGTTGGCCACAACATTATTCTTAGGCGGCTACCGTGCATTACCAGGGCTTGGTTTTACAGAGCAATGGCTTGGCGGCTGGTTCACCTTAGTCTGGTTCTTTATCAAAGTACTTGGATTTTTCTTTGTATTTGTTTGGCTACGAGGAACATTACCGCGCTTGCGCTACGACCAATTCATGAAATTTGGTTGGAAAGTTTTAATTCCATTCTCACTTGTATGGATCTTGGTAGTTTCAACTTTAAGAGTTATGTCACAACAAGAAGCACCACCAGCCTTGATTGCTACATTTATTTTCTCAATTGCCTTAATTTATGTAGCAATTTCAACACTTCTAGATAAAAAGAAAGTAGCTCAAGAAAAAGCTGCGCGAAACATCACCACTTCAGAGCCGGATTTTCCTGTACCAGTTATTCCAAATACTAGAGTGGAGCAGATAAATGGATAATGAATTAACCCCACGCTCTGATGAATTTGGATTAGCAAAAGCTGATCAATCTAAGGCACCAATTACTAATCATGAGAGTGCAAGCTTTGGTAAACAATTACTTGGTTTTTGGGTCACATTTAGAACCATGTTTAAGAAAGTTAACACAGTTCAATACCCAGAGGTTAAGGAACCAACTGCACCAAGGTTTCATGGCCGCCATCAGTTAAATCGCCATCCAGATGGTTTGGAAAAATGTATTGGCTGTGAGCTTTGTGCCTGGGCTTGTCCTGCAGATGCAATTTATGTAGAAGGAGCCGACAATAAAGAAGAGGAGAGATTTTCTCCAGGTGAGCGCTACGGCAAGGTATATCAAATAAATTATTTACGATGCATATTCTGTGGACTCTGTATTGAAGCCTGCCCAACTCGAGCATTAACAATGACAAATGAATATGAATTGGCAGATGATAGTCGCGGAAAATTAATTTTCGAAAAAGATGATTTATTAGGGCCACTACGAGCTGGAATGGTGCCACCACCTCACCCGATGTATCCAAATACCGATGATTCAAATTACTACAAGGGTGAAGTAACAACTTCTCACCCATCGCAAGGGATTGCAAAGAATGATTAATCTTGCTTTAGATATTGGCACTACGGCTGCCCCGGAGTCTTACCTATTTTATGTATTAGCACCGCTTTCAGTTTTAGCTGCCGTAGGAATGTTGTTAGTTAAAAAAGCGGTTCATTCAGCGCTATTGCTTGCCTGGGTTATGGTCACATTAGCTATTTTTTATATTGCTCAAGAAGCTCTATTTTTAGGAATTGTACAAATCGTTGTGTACACCGGAGCAGTAATGATGCTGTTTCTCTTTATTTTAATGTTAGTAGGAGTTGATACTTCTGACTCACTTATAGAGACCATAAAAGGCTTAAGAGCAGTTTCTATTGTGGCAGCAATTGGCTTTGGAGGATTACTTGTAACTCTAATTTCTCGAGCCACATTTGGTAGAGAAGTAGTAGGGCTTAGCGAGGTAAATGCACAAGGTAATGCTCTAGGAATAGCTGAACTTCTTTTCACCAGATATGTCTTTGCCTTTGAAGTAATCTCAGCACTTCTAATTACGGCAGCAGTCGGGGCAATGGTTTTGGCACATAGCCAGAAAACTAAATCACAATTTGCGCAGCGAGAATTATCTATAGCTCGATTTAGAAAAGGTGAACTTAAAGATGCAGCTGGATTACCAAGTTCTGGAGTATATGCATTACATAATGCGGTAGATGTTCCTGCGCTATTACCAACAGGAAGTCCAGCACCAACATCAATATCTGCTGTGCTTGAAGCGCGCGGTGACATGATTGAAAGTGCAAATTATCAATTAAAAGAGGAAGCAGAGGAAGATAAATAATGCCTATTGCTAACTATCTTTATCTGGCTGCAATTTTATTCACAATCGGTGCTGTAGGTGTGGTTGTTCGCCGAAATGCAATTGTTGTGTTCATGTGTATTGAGTTAATGCTTAATGCTGCAAATCTTGCATTTGTTACTTTTGCTCGAATTAATGGAAATTTAGAAGGCCAAGTGGTTGCCTTCTTTACGATGGTAGTTGCAGCATGTGAAGTAGTAGTTGGATTAGCAATTATTGTGACAATTTATCGGTCCCGTAGATCTGCATCCGTTGATGATGCAAGTTTGTTGAAGAGATAAAATGCAGATATCTGAAAATTTAGTTTGGTTCATTGCACTGCCACTTTTTAGCTCTGCAATTCTTTTACTAGTAGGCAAAAAGGCAAACTCCTGGGGTCATATCGCGGCCACAACGGTCTCGGCATCAACCTTTGTAATTGGTGTGATCGAATTTTTTGCAATGCAAGCTAGACCCGAAGAGAATCGAGCGGTAGTACAAAAATTATTTACTTGGATTTCTGTAGGCTCATTTAATGTCGATGCTTCACTGTTACTTGACCAACTTTCAATCTGTTTTGTACTACTTATTACTGGCGTGGGTACATTAATTCATATCTATTCTATTTCTTATATGTCACATGATTTAGATAGAAGAAGATTTTTTGCATATTTAAACCTATTCATAGCATCGATGCTATTGCTGGTGTTAGGTGATTCATACTTAAATCTTTATGTTGGCTGGGAAGGCGTGGGCTTAGCTTCATATCTATTGATTGGTTTTTGGAATCAAAAGCCAGCATATGCAACCGCAGCGAAAAAAGCTTTTGTTGCAAACAGAGTCGGTGATGTAGGTCTATCACTTGCCATAATGATTGCATTTGCAACATTTGGCGATGTAACTTTTTCAGGTATTAAAGAGCAGACAGATGCAGCTTCAACTGCCCAACTTACTGCTATTGGCTTAATGTTGTTGCTGGCAGCATGTGGTAAGTCAGCACAATTTCCTCTGCAATCTTGGCTTGGTGATGCAATGGCAGGACCAACACCTGTTTCAGCATTAATTCATGCTGCAACGATGGTAACTGCAGGTGTTTATTTAATTACCAGATCAAATTTTATTTTTGATGAAGCTCCAATTGCTCAACTAATGGTGCTAATTGTTGGTGCAATTACATTATTGTTTGGCGCAATTATTGGAACAGCAAAAGATGATATTAAGAAAGCATTGGCTGCTTCAACAATGTCTCAAATTGGATACATGATTTTGGCAACAGGCTTAGGCCCAATTGGTTACGCATTTGCAATTATGCATTTATTAACTCATGGATTCTTCAAGGCAAGCATGTTTCTTGGTGCTGGCTCAGTAATGCATGGTATGAAAGATGAAGTTAACATGCGAAAGTATGGCGGCATAGGTAAATTCATGCCGATTACAGCAATTACATTTGGATTAGGTTACCTAGCCATTATTGGCGTTCCACCATTTGCTGGTTTTTACTCCAAAGATAAAATTATTGAAACAGCATTCAATGCAGGTGGTATAAAAGGCATAGCGCTAGGCATTGCAACTTTACTTGGTGCAGCAATTACAGCTTTCTATATGACGCGAGTTGTAATTCTTACTTTCTTTGGTAATGAACGTTGGGGCCATAAGGATGAACCTCATGAAAGCCCGGCTTTAATGTTAATCCCAATCGCTTTACTCTCTATTGGATCGGTTGCATCTGGTTACCTATTATCAAGGGGTAAGAGTTTGGTTAACTGGCTTGAGCCAGTGGTTAATCCATTAAAAGAACACCATGCTGAAGAGTTGTTTTCGCACACAACGGTGTCGCTAATGACAATCTCAGTGGTGATAATTGGAGTTTCAATAGCAGTAAGAAAATATCGCGGAGACCAATCAGATACAGCACCAGAAAAAGTTTCAAAGTTAACTATTGCTGCAAGGAAAGACCTGTTTCAAGATTCGCTAAATGAGGCAGCATTTATGCGCCCTGGACAGTCCTTAATTCAAAAGCTTTTAAATATCGATCATTTAGTAATAGATGGAGCGGTTAGATCAGTAGGAGTTGTATCTATTAGCGCTGGAAGCAAACTGCGCTCATTACAGAATGGATATGTTAGAAGTTATGCACTGATGATGGTCATTGGAGTACTAAGTTTAATTGCCGTGATTTGGGTGGTAACCGCATGAGTTTATTAACCCTAGTTGGCATCTCTCCATTAATCGGAGCACTTATTGTGCTGTTAATTCCGGCTAAGAAAAGCGAATTAATCAAGCGTGCTGCATTTATTATTACTCTCCTAATTTCTCTATTTTCTATTTTATTGGCAGTTAGATTTGATAAAGCAATTGCAGGATTTCAATTTATTCAAAGTAATTCTTGGATTTCAGCATTTAATGTTAATTTTGCTGTTGGAGTAGACGGCATTTCTCTAGTCTTAATTCTTCTATCTACTATTTTAGTTCCAGTTGTGATTCTAGCTACTTGGCATGAAGCTGATACTGGTCGTTGGAATACAAAAGTATTTTATGTTTTAATCTTAGTTTTAGAAACACTCATGATAGGTGTTTTTGCAGCCACAGATCTATTTTTGTTTTATGTATTTTTTGAAGCGATGCTAATTCCAATTTACTTCTTGATCGGTGGTTACGGTACAGGTAACAAATCAGCAGCAGCTGTTAAATTTTTACTATACAGCTTATTTGGCGGTCTTCTAATGCTGGCTTCAATTATTGGAATTTATGTGATTTCAGGGAACCAAATTGGTGCAACTTTTGACTTAGCTAAATTGGCAACTTTACAAATTGATAATCAAACAGAGTACTTCCTATTTCTTGGATTCTTCATTGCATTTGCAATAAAGGCCCCACTGTGGCCATTTCATACCTGGCTTCCAGATGCCGCAAAGTCAGCTACCCCTGGTACATCAGTTCTATTACTAGGAGTGCTCGATAAAGTAGGAACTTACGGAATGATCCGATTTTGTATTCAATTATTCCCAGATGCTACAAAAACATTTACACCATTAATTATTACATTGGCAGTTATTTCAATTATTTATGGTGCATTTATGGCAATTGGTCAACGGGATATAAAGGGATTAATTGCATTTACTTCTATCTCCCACTTTGGATTTATTACGATGGGAATATTTGCAATGACCTCTCAAGGCATGTCTGGTGCCACCCTCTATATGGTCAATCACGGATTCTCTACAGCCGCACTGTTTTTAATTGCTGGCTGGATGATTTGGCGAAGAGGATCTTCCACAATTTCAGATTTTGGCGGACTCCAAAGAGTTACACCAGTAATGGCATGGGCATTCTTTATCGCTGGAATGTCTAGCTTGGCCTTACCAGGACTATCTAGTTTTGTTAGTGAATTTTTAGTTCTAGTCGGAACTTATACGCGCTATCCGGTTGCGGCAGTGATTGGAACTTTAGGAATAGTTCTAGCAGCACTTTATATATTAATTCCTGTTCAAAAAGCTTTACACGGTCCAATTGTTAGCGGAAATGAAAATCTAAAAGATCTGAACATAAGAGAAAAGGTTGCAATATCACCAGTACTATTAGTGATTGTTCTAATGGGTTTTTATCCAAAGCCAGTTTTAGATTTAATTAATCCAACAGCAGAAAAAATCGTGATTAATGCTGGTTACTCAGACCCAGTAGCAAAGGTTGGTGAATAATGTTAAGCGCACCATCAATTAGTTATGTACTGCTTTCACCAATGCTAATTGTTTTTGCCGCAGCTGTTCTTGGAGTTTTAATTGAAGCCTTTATGGGTAAGACACATCGCGCTGCAGTTCAACTTACCGTAAGCATCGGGGCATTACTCCTAGCACTACTTCAGATCTGGCAAATTAGAGATATGTCTTCGACTACAGCTGCAGTTAATTCTGTGACAATTGATAAGGCGGGTATATTTTTACAGTTTACGATTATTGTTCTGGCCATAGTTGCAGTCTTACTAATTGCAGATCAGGATAATTTTGTTGCACGAGCATCTACTATCCCAGGTTCAGTTGAAGAACAGATTGCAACCCAACAACAAGTAAAGCAGACCGAGATCTTTCCTCTTTTCATGTTTGCAACTGCTGGAATGATGCTTTTTACGGTAGCAACCGATTTAATTACTTTATTTGTCGCCCTAGAAGTATTTTCTCTACCTCTGTATTTACTTGCAGGCTTATCTCGAAGAAGGAGATTGCTTTCTCAAGAAGCAGCACTGAAGTACTTTTTACTTGGAGCTTATTCTTCGGCATTTTTCTTGTTTGGAGCAGCCTTTATTTATGGATATTCAGGAAGTGTTTCACTAGTTGACATAAGTGCTTCAGCGGGAAGCGCTAATGATATTTTCCTATATATTGGAATCATATTTATGTCTGTTGGCTTATTGTTTAAAGTTAGTGCAGTTCCATTTCATTCTTGGACGCCTGATGTTTATCAAGGAGCACCTACTCCAATAACTGGATTTATGGCTGCATGTACAAAAGTTGCAGCCTTTGGCGCAATTTTAAGATTGTTTTATGTTGGCTTCGCTGAATCACAAACTTTATGGCAACCAATTATTACTGTAATTGCAGTAATAACGATGGTTTTTGGATCAGTAGTTGCTATAGCTCAGCGCGATGTAAAGCGCATGCTGGCATATTCATCAATCGCACATGCTGGATTTTTGTTATCAGGAGT
>CAEZVA010000014.1_pt1 | contig 17804 bp, 18 predicted proteins | sample 7264621 | NCBI WGS metagenome assembly CAEZVA01 (sample SAMEA6813844, study PRJEB35770) | freshwater metagenome | biome: Freshwater; feature: Freshwater reservoir; material: water | place: Czech Republic | collected 2017-05-23 | depth 0.5m m
TCGAGTAGCCGAAAACTTTGGTGGTGTATCAGTATTTGCTGGAGTTGGTGAGCGTACTCGTGAAGGTAATGACCTTTTCCTTGAAATGACAGAGACTGGCGTTATTAACAAAACTGCATTGGTCTTTGGTCAGATGGATGAGCCACCTGGAACTCGTCTACGCGTTGCACTTTCTGCTTTAACTATGGCTGAGTACTTCCGTGATGTGCAGAAGCAGGATGTGTTGTTGTTTATCGATAACATCTTCCGATTTACGCAAGCCGGCTCTGAGGTATCAACACTTCTTGGCCGTATGCCATCTGCAGTTGGATACCAACCAACACTTGCTGATGAGATGGGTCAGTTGCAAGAACGTATTACCTCAACTCGTGGTCACTCAATTACCTCGATGCAGGCGATTTATGTTCCAGCAGATGACATCACCGACCCAGCTCCACACACAACCTTTGCTCACTTAGATGCAACAACAGTGTTATCTCGTCCAATTTCAGAGCTTGGTATCTATCCGGCGGTAGATCCACTGGATTCAACCTCACGTATTTTGGATCCTAGATATATTGGCGAGCATCACTTCAAAGTTGCAAACCGAATCAAGCAAATCTTGCAGCGCTATAAAGATCTGCAAGACATTATTGCGATCTTGGGTATTGATGAACTTTCTGAAGAGGATCGAATTCTGGTGGGAAGAGCTCGTCGTATTCAACGTTTCTTGTCCCAAAATACATTCGTTGCGAAGGTGTTTACTGGATTAGATGGTTCCTTTGTGCCACTAACAGAAACTATTGCCGCATTTGAAGCGCTGGCTGATGGTAAGTATGACCATGTACCAGAGCAAGCATTCTTCATGTGTGGTGGCTTAGATGATGTTGAACGTAAAGCTGCAGAACTAGCTAAGTCATAACATGTCTGAGACAGTGCTAAAAGTTGAGGTAGTAACCCCAGAGAAGCGGGTGTGGAGTGGCGAAGCCAAAATGGTTTCAGCTCGCACACTCGAAGGTGATTTAGGAATACTTCCTGATCACGCACCACTTCTTGGTGTATTAGCTGATGGCACTGTTTCAATTAAATCAACAGATGGCACCACTAATGACTTTGTAATAAATGGTGGATTTATCTCAGTTTCGAAGAATAGAGTTTCAATTTTAGGTGAGGCAGAATCAGTTAAAAACTAGTTGTAGCGATGCTCAGTCTCAATAATTCTTACAGTTTTTGAACGGCCTCTAACCACCAGTGAATGACTAATAGCACCAAATGCAGTGTGCCGAACTCCTCTAAGTAGCTCTCCATCAGTTATTCCAGTGGCAGAAAAAAACACATCGTCAGAGGCAACTAAATCATTAGTTGTATAAATTCTAGACAGATCATGGCCAGCATCTTTTGCTGATATTTTTTCACTTTCACTTTGCGGCATAAGTTGTCCCTGAATAACTCCACCAAGCGCTCGCATTGCAGCGGCTGTAACAACACCTTCTGGCGTGCCACCAATTCCCATTAAAATATCAATTCCAGTACCAAGTCGGGTAGTTTCTATTGCTGCAGCCACATCGCCGTCTCTAATTAATCTAATACGTGCTCCAGCTTTTCGTAACTCTTTTAGCAAGTCGGTATGCCTTGGTCTGTCCAAAACAATAACTGTAATATCACTTACATCCACACCTTTTGCTTTGGCAACTTTTTTAATATTTTCACCAGCTGGGGCTGTAATATCAATTACAGATGCTGCCTCTGCTCCTGTGACAATTTTGTTCATATAAAAAGCACCCTTAGGTTCAAACATGGAACCTCTTGGGGCTAAAGCGATAACACTTACAGCGCCATTTAATCCGTTTGAGGTTAAAGTGGTGCCATCAATTGGATCAACTGCAACATCACACTCAGGTCCACTTCCGTTACCAACCGGTTCACCATTATGAAGCATAGGAGCATTATCTTTTTCGCCTTCACCGATAACTATTACACCTGACATATCAACTGTATTAATCATTTTCCGCATTGCGGCCACTGCAGCACCATCTGCAGCATCTTTATCTCCTCTACCTACCCAAGCAGAAGCTGCGACAGCTGCGGTTTCAGTAACTCTTACTAATTCAAGAGCTAAGTTACGATCTGGAAAATTAAATTCTGCTGACATCTGCACCTAAAGATTGGAGTTGTGTAGGAAAATCAGGATAACCGCGGTCAATATGGAATGAGTCCTCAATAATTGTTATCCCATCACTTACTAATGCAGCTAATACCAGTCCAGCCCCTGCTCTAATATCGGTTGCAACTACCGGAGCGGCAGATAGTTGCTCAATTCCAGTAATTGCAGCATGGTGACCATCAACTTGAATCTTGGCTCCCAGGCGCAATAACTCATTTACAAACATAAATCTTCCTTCAAAAACATTCTCAGTAACTACCGAAGTACCATCGGCAATTGAATTTAAGGTGATAACCATTGGTTGCAGGTCTGTTGGAAATCCTGGGTAAGGTAGCGTTGCCACATCAACTGCATGAGGTCTTTTATCCATTTTCACTCTAAATCCATTTTCAGTAGTGGTAACTACTGCACCTGCTTCAACTAATTTATCTAATGGCAACTCTAAGTGGTCGGCTCGACCATTTTCTATTGTGATATCACCTTTTGTCATTGCCGCTGCAAAAGCCCAGGTACCAGTAACAATTCGATCTGGCAGGGTAGCGTGAGTTGCTGGCTTTAATTCACCAACCCCCTCAATTTTTATTGTATGCGAACCTAAACCAGAGATTTTAGCTCCCATAGAAATTAGAAACTCACCAAGATCTACAACATCTGGCTCTCTGGCAGCATTCTCAATAATTGTTACTCCCTTAGCTAAGGTTGCTGCAGTCATGATATTTTCAGTTGCACCAACACTTGGGAACTCAAGAGTTATAGCTGACCCAGATAAACCATTTTTTGCATTCGCAACTATAAAACCGTGTTCTAACTTAATCTCAGCTCCCATGTCGGTTAAACCATTTATATGAAAGTCCAGACCACGAGATCCAATTGCATCTCCTCCAGGAAGTGCAACCTCTGCTTGTCCAACTCGAGTTATCAATGGCCCTAATACATTTATCGAAGCCCTTAGTTTTCTAACTAAATCGTAATCTGCGCGATGACCAAGTGTTTTTGGTACATCAATACTTACCTCACCAGCTTTAGCATCAATCTCTATTTTGCAACCTAATCGAGTTAAAAGCTCTGCCATATATTCAACATCTGCAATTGCCGGTAGATTTGTGATTTTAGATTTACCCACCGCCAGCAATGATGCTGCCATTAATTTAAGTGCAGAATTTTTTGCACCAGAAACTCGAACCGTGCCAGCTAATCTGGCTCCACCTACAACTCGAAAACGATCCATAATCAACCTATTGTAATTGCTCGATGACAGATATTTTAATCCTTGAAAGTATTGGCAATCAGATCTTTACGCTCAAACCTGGTGATCTGCCAAAATATTAACGCGAAGCACCTAGGTCGGTTACTTACTTTCGATAGTCGCCTTAGCAATCTTTAGATCTTTTTCAAAAACCAAGATCTTAGGCCCAGTCTTTGTCTGCGATAAAGTAGCTTTGATTCCAACCGATAGCAGCTTTTGTCGCACCATTTCACCTTCAATATGATTTTTTGGTGAGTGTGCCACTTTAAGTAATCCGTACTCATCATCTGAGCCAATTTTTTTTGGTCTCTCAATTAAAGATTTATTATTTGAAAATGCCCATCTTAAAATTATGGCTAACACCGCAACCACCAGAAAGCCAGAAAATGACTTTAAGAACAATGCATTGTTTATTCCACCCAGCATAGAATCCTTAAAAGTTATCGTTTTATTGGAAGATAAGTATTAGTTGGTATTTTTTCATTTGCAGATGATTTATGGCAAGTAGCTGAGATATTTCCAACCACGATTCCTGGTCGAGGCACAAGGGGCATTGGGGCAAGAGTTATAGGGTCTAATGTTTCTGGCATAAATAACGGCTCATCGCTAATTAAAAGTATATTTGCATAAGTATTGGGATTAAGTAATCCATAGGTTGTCCGCAAAGTTCCTAAGAGAATTTTTTTACTTGGATCATTTGGGTCATTGCCCGAGACTGTTGATTTAATCTCCCACCACTTACAGCTGTAATCAGCAGCTACTATTACAGCACCACAAGCATTGGTTGAGCATTTAATAACATCAGCGGCTAATCGCCGTTTAGCTGAGATCAAGCCAACCAGCTCTTTTCCAGTCGGAATTTTTGCATAGATTCCTTTATTGCTGGTAAATCCAACTGGTGGCCAAATTGGTGAAGGTGATGGAATTGGAGTTGCAGTTTTTTTAACTTTTTTCTTCTTTTTAGTTGGTTTTTTTGTTGCTTTCTTTTTTACTGGCTTTTTTGTTGAATCAGATTTAACAGTGCTCTTTCCAGTGGGCTTTACAGTTGCTTTTTTAGATGGAGTTGACTTTGAACTTGGTTTAGGAGTTGGAGTGGCAGCATGTGCACTAGATCCTAATAAAACTAGAGACAGCGATAGGGAAATTAGTTGTTTTACTCTCATTCTCTACTCCACTTGAAAGTTCTAATAGCAATGAATAATCCAACTATTAACCAGATGACTAATACAATTGCAGTTTTACCAATTTCCCAACTTTGTGCTACCTCTTGAGTTGCAAAATCATTTGGTAAAAAGACTGATCGCATGCCTTGAGTTAGCCATTTAAGTGGGAATAAGGCTGCAAATTGTTGCATCCAATCTGGCAGAGAGGTGAATACAAAAAATACACCGCTAAAAAACTGCAGAATGATAACTATCGGTGAAACAACTGCTGAAGCACCTCTGCCGCTTTTTGGAACAACCGAAAAGGCAATTCCAAGTACGGTTGAGCAGGCACTACCTAAGATCACTAGCCAGGTGAAATTCCACCACAGCTGTGGGTCTGAAGGTAAATTCAAATCAAATACCACTGATCCAAAAAACAATAGCAGTGCAGTTTGTATAATCATTAAAATTGTTACTAGTAGAGATTTACCAATAAAGTACGATGTGACAGACATTGGTGTTCCTCTAAGTCTTTTTAAGGTGCCATCATCTCGCTCCATAGGAATAGTGATTGCAAGTTGCTGAAATCCCGTATTGACTAAGCCAGATGCGATCATGCCTGCCACAAAGTACTGACTAAAGGTCACACCCGGTGCAATAGTGTCTTGAAAAACTGAGCCAAAAATAAAGAGCAAAATTACCGGAAATAGGAGAGTAAATACCAAAGATTCTCGCTGGCGCATAAATTGCTTTAACTCTAGAGAGCTTCTTAATACCCCAATTCTTAAAGTATCTTTCAAATTTTTCATTTCAACTCACCAATCATTCTTAAATAAATCTCTTCAAGATTTGGTCTGAGCACCTGCAGCTCTGGAATTGGGCCATTAAATTGCTTACTTAACTTAATAACCTCATCAGTTGGGTTGCTTGTCAGTAGCTCTTTGCTTATCCCATTTTCTAGCCACATAACTTTAGCCGGAGCATTATTTCTACCACCTAAGGTTGCAGGTGTTGCAATTTCGATAATCTTTCCATTATTTATTACGCCAACTCGGTCAGCAAGTTCTTGAGCTTCATCAAGATAGTGGGTGGTTAGTAAAATCGTAGTTCCTTCTGATTTTAAGGTTCGAATCAACTCCCAAAAAGATCTTCTAGCCTCTGGATCAAAGCCAGTTGTTGGTTCATCTAAAAATAGCAACTCCGGTGAGCCAATAATGCCAAGAGCCACATCTAATCTTCTACGCTGACCACCTGATAACTGCCTGGTTTTTGAATTTTCTTTATCGCTTAACCCAACAGCATTAATTACTTGATGTGTATCCTTTGGATTATCAAAGTAATTTGCAAAGTGGGAAACAGTTTCTATTACCGTTAAATCAGCAGCATCATTTGCTGACTGTAAAACTATTCCTATCTTATTGCGCCACTTTTGAGCTGCACTTCCTTTAGTGGCTGGATCAAACCCCAATACTTTTATCTCACCAGAGTTTGCGCTGCGATACCCCTCTAAAATTTCAACAGTGGTTGTTTTACCAGCGCCATTTGGGCCCAGAAGTGCAAAGATCTCACCTTGCTCAACCGTAAGGTCGATGCCGGCAACAGCGGTCTTATCACCATACTTTTTTACTAAGCCCCGTACCTGAATTGCTGGATTAGTGCTCATGGCGACATCATTCCCTAATTGGTATTGATTACTCAATTTAATTGGGAGAATAAGCCTGTGAGTCCCCGTAGAAATAAGCCAAAAGGCAAGAGCAAGCCCTCAAATAATTTTGATGAGAATGAGATCACAACTGCCAGTGATGCAATTGAAGAGCATGATGATGGGATTTATGTAGTCAGGAAGATCAGTGGCTCCTCCTCAAATAAACCATACCGTTGCCCAGGATGTGACCAATTAATTCCAATGGCTACTCCGCACACAGTTGCCTGGCTAGAGCATGATCAAGATGGCAGACGTCATTGGCATAGTATTTGCTGGAGTAAGCGTAATTTACGTAGGCCAAAGATTGAAAGAACTCGAAACGCTCCTAAATATTGAGATAAATTTAGAATTAAATATTTAAATTACTTAACTTATAGTTATAGTTAGCAAATGAGCAAAACATTTACCGCGAAAAATCCAGCTACTGGTCAGCCGGTTGGCTCTGAAATTTTAGAATGGGATCAAGCTCAGACTAATGCTGCGATCAAGGCTGCTGCGAATGCTAAACATAAACTTTCAGCAACCACGCCAACGCAGCGAGCTGCAGTATTAAATGCGATTGCAGATGCGATTGAGGCCGAAAAAGATAATTTAGCTCAAACTGCCAATTTAGAAACAGCACTACCACTGCCAAGGTTAACTGGTGAAGTAATGCGGACAGTTATTCAAATTAGAGCATTTGCTAATTTAGTTAAAGATGGCGGACATCTTTTACCTATTATTGATTTGGCAGACCCAAATTTTCTACCAGTTGCTCGTCCTGACTTAAGAAAATCTCAACAACCGCTAGGTGTAGTTGCGGTGTTTGCAGCATCAAACTTTCCACTGGCATTTTCTGTAGCTGGGGGTGATAGCGCCTCAGCGCTGGCTGCAGGTTGTCCAGTAATTGTGAAAGCACACCCATCACATCCAAATACCAGTCAGATCGTTTATGAAGCAGTTATAAAGGGCCTTGCTTCCCAAGGATTACCAAAAGAATTATTTGCCATCATCCAAGGAGAAAATCCAGAGATTACTCATTGGCTGGCTAGGGCGCCAGAGGTTAGCGCAATTGGTTTTACTGGATCTGCCATGGTTGGAAAATTATTAATTAGATTATCTCAAGAGCGATCAGTACCGATTCCAGTTTATGCCGAGATGGGATCTTTGAATCCAGTTTTCTTTACGCCAACTGCGTTAAGTGAGAAAGCTGATGAATTATCCAAAGCAGCAATCGATTCAGCATTACTTGGCTCCGGGCAGTTTTGCACAAAGCCAGGAATAATTATTGTGCCAAATGATAATAATGGCGATAAATTTATCTCACAGGTAAAAGAGTATGTAGCACAACAAAAGGTTGCACCATTATTAAATAAAGGAATTGCAACTAGGTTTAAAGATGCGATTGTAAAGTTATCAAAATCAAAAGGGTTAGAGATTATCTCCGGTACCGACAATAGCGATGGATTTGGTGTTACGGCCAATATTTTTGTCACCGATTGGTCTGAAGTAAAAAATCATGAGGATTTACTGGAGGAGCACTTTGGACCAACCTCAGTAATAATTCGCACGCCATTTGATGAGTACCTAAAGGTTGCAAAATCTATGCAAGGGCAATTAACCGCAGCAATCCATGCCGGTGCTGATGAGAATGTGAAAGATTTGGTAGATCAGCTATCCCAAATTGCCGGTAGAGTAATTTGGAATGGTTTTCCTACGGCAGTATCGGTGACAGCTGCACAAAACCATGGCGGACAGTGGCCAGCCTCTTCGACTCATACCACCTCAGTTGGATTGGACGCACTTTATAGATTTGTTAGACCTGTGGTTTATCAAAATTTCCCGGATAATAAACTTCCACAAGAGTTACAAAATGCCAACCCTTATGGCATTGAGCGAGTTATTAACTCTGAAAGAAGCAAGAAGGCAATTAATTAGTTACTTGTAATTAACAACCTTATTTTTAATAGTTCCAATACCTTCAATAGTGGTAACAATATTTTCCCCACCCTTTAAGTATTTCTCTGGCCTAAAGCCAAAGCCAACTCCTTCAGGGGTTCCGGTATTAATTACATCTCCAGCCTTTAACTCCATAAATTGAGAGATGTACCAAACACAATGATTAATTCCAAAAATTAAATCATCAGTTCTTGAGTTTTGTCTTACCTCACCATCAATTGTGCAACTTAAGGCAAGATTACTTGGATCTAAACCATTTTTAGCTAGCTCATCTTTGGTAACGATCCACGGGCCCATTGGGTTAAAGGTTGGAAATGATTTGCCCTTTACCCATTGCCCACTGCGCTCAATCTGCCAATGACGCTCTGAAATGTCTTGAGAAATTGTGTAACCAAGAATATGAGAAGCAGCATCCTCTGGTGATTTCAAATAAAGAGCATTTTTACCAATAACTACACAAAGTTCGACCTCATAATCAGTCTTTTGAGAGTTTGGTGGCACAACCACATCATCATTGGCACCAATTACCGTATCGGGAGCTTTCATGAAAATTACTGGTTCAGCTGGCGCAGTCATGCCAGATTCAACTGCATGCTTTGCATAATTTAAGCCAACACAAATTACTTTTGTCGGTCTTGCAACTGGTGAGCCAATTCGAAAATCAGATATCTTCACCTTAGGCCTGGTACTTAAATCTATTTTTTCAACTTTAGAGATTGCTGAATTCTCTAATTCAATGCGGTTAAAGTCAGAGATCACATCATCAACAAAGACCGCCTCGGTATCAGAGACAATCACAGCTGGCTTTTCCTGATTAATCGGTCCTAGGCGGGCAATTCTCATTTCTTCCTTCTTCTTCGGTCGTAGATGAACTTTTGACTTATTTGAACTAGAATACGAAAACCCTAACACAGGGTAATTCTCATTATTTGAGAGTGAAAAAAGATTGGATAGTGGCTAGCTTGAGCGAAGAAAAGTTTGATCGCCGCAGCCAGTACTGGTTTGGGTTAAAGGATAAAGGTGGCTATATCCACCGTGAGCGATTACGTAATCAAGGGTATGCCCCAGATGTATTTGATGGTCGGCCAGTAATTGGCATCGCAAATACCTGGTCGGAATTAAATCCCTGCAATGGTTCATTAAATGATGTTGCCGAAGCGGTGAAGCGTGGTGTTTGGGAGGCGGGTGGATTTCCTCTTGAGTTCCCAGCCATGTCACTAAGTGAGTCTTTGCAACGACCAACCACAATGCTTTATCGAAATATGTTAGCTATGGAGGTTGAAGAGTTAATAAGATCTCATCCATTAGATGGCGTAGTACTGCTTGGAAATTGCGATAAGACACCACCTGGGTTGTTAATGGGAGCTGCCAGCGTTGATCTGCCAGCACTAATGATTACTGGCGGTCCGATGTTAAATGGTAGATACCATGGTGAAGCGGTTGGCTCTGGCACATTAGTTTGGAAATATAGCGAACAGGTTAGAAGTGGCAAGATATCTTTTGAAGAGTTTATGGCAATGGAGTCCTGCTCAGCCCGAAGCCAGGGATCTTGTATGACCATGGGAACAGCTTCAACGATGGCATGTGTGACTGAGGCATTGGGAGTTCAATTACCAGGAGCAGCTGCAATACCTGCGGTGGATTCTAGAAAATTTGCGCTCGCTCATCTTTCTGGACGCAGAATTGTAAAGATGGTCGAAGAAGATTTAAAACTTTCTAAAGTATTAAATAGAAAAGCATTTGAAAATGCGATAAAAATATTGGCAGCAATTGGTGGCTCGACCAACGCTGTTGTCCACTTATTGGCTATCGCAGGCCGAGTTGGCGTACCGCTTGATTTAGATGATTTTGATAAGTTAGGTAAAGATGTTCCCGTAATTGCAAATATGATGCCAAGTGGAAAATTCTTAATGGAAGAGTTTTTTGATGCCGGTGGCGTCCCAACGGTAATGAAGGAAATTTCGCACTTAATTCACACCGATCACATTACTGTTACAGGTAAAACTGTTAAGGAAAATATTGAAGGGGCTGAAAATTGGAATAAAGAGGTTATTACCCCAGCTAATAAGCCATTTCAAGCAGCTGGTGCCGGCATTGTTGTAGTCCGAGGTTCACTTGCACCAAATGGTGCAATCATTAAAGTTTCAGCTGCAACGCCAAAATTACTTACCCATAAAGGTAAGGCTTTAGTGTTTAATGAAATAGAAGAGTATTTAAAGGTTGCAGATGATCCAGATCTTCCAGTTACACCAGATACGATTTTGGTATTAAAAAATTCTGGACCTAAGGGCTATCCAGGTTTTCCTGAGGTCGGAAATCTTCCTATGCCAAAGAAAATATTGGAACAAGGTGTTACCGACATGGTCAGAATTTCTGATGCCAGAATGAGTGGCACAGCATATGGAACTGTAGTTTTACATGTCTCGCCAGAATCAACTGCAGGTGGTCCATTAGCTTTTGTTGAGAATGGTGATGAAATCGAATTAGATGTACCAAATAGAAAATTAAACTTATTGATCTCAGAAGAAGAGTTAGCAAAGCGAAAAGCTGCTTGGGTACCGCCAAAACCTAAGGCAGATCGTGGCTGGAGCAAAATGTATATTGAACATGTGCAGCAAGCTCACCTTGGAGCAGATCTTGATTTTCTAGTAGGTAGCAGTGGCGACTACGTACCACGCCATTCACATTAATTAAACGGATTTATAAACTTAGTATTTTCAATAACTTCAAGTTCTAGCAATCTATTCCACTTGGAATTTCTTTCACTGCCATGGGTAGAGCCAACCTTAATTTGGCCAGCTGCCCAACCAGTTGCTAAATCAGCTAACCAAGAATCCTCATTCTCACCTGATCGGGCTGAGACTACGGTATTAAAGTTATTTGCCCTTGCCTGTTTCAACACATTTAAAGTGGAGGAAACTAAACCATTTTGATTAGCTTTAATTAATATTGAGTTCGCACTTTTCTCTTCAATCGCCCGATTTAGCCTAGCCAGATTTGTGGTTAATAAATCATCGCCTAATACCTGAAGTTTTTTAGGTGCCAACTGCATAAATTTTTGCCAGGTAAGCCAATCATCCTCTGCAAAAGGATCTTCTATGGAGACGATTGGATAGTTAGATACTAGATTATTTATATAGGTTACAAATTGATCAGAGGAATAGCTCTGTTTTGCATTTTTTAAATTATATTTACCATCCTCAAAGAATTGAGTAGAGGCAACATCCAAGGCCAAACTCACTTGCTCACCTGCTATTAGGCCACATTTTTCAATAGCGCTAATTACAAACTCACATGCCTTACTAACTGAGTCAAAAGGAATTGCTAAACCACCCTCATCGGCAATTAAATTGGTTACAAAGCCAGCTTGTTTTCCTAAGTCAGATGCTGTTTCGCGAATTGCTACGATCCAAGAGAGGGCTTGTGTAAATGAGGTAGCTCCTATTGGCACAATCAATAAATCTTGAATATCCATCGCTTTATTTGCGTGAGCACCACCAGAGAGAATATTGACCATTGGCATTGGAATATTTAGGTAAGACTCTGGTTGAAAGTATCTAGCCAGTGACCTATTTTGAGAGTGAGCAGCAGCGATGCTTGTGGCTAAGGAAACTGCCAGCGTTGCATTTGCTCCTAACTTGGCGTGATCTGGCGAAGGATCTAACTCAATCAAAAGATTATCAACCGCCGCTAAATCTATTAACTCCTCAACTAAGCGGGGTGCAATTACTTGGTTTATATTCTCAACAGATTGTTTAACTGAAAGGCCAGCATAAAACTTTTCAGCGTATTGCCCACCTAGATCACGTAACTCTTTTGCTTCATGCACACCAGTTGAAGCACCAGAGGGAACACGCGCGGTATGGGTTGTGCCATTAGTTAGAGAAATTGATGCCGCTACCGTTGGTCTGCCTCTGGAATCTAATACCTGATAGCCAATTACCTTACTTATCTTCATCGAGCGCTCATTTCAAATAGATCAAGTAAAGATAACTTAGCATCACGGGCTAATAAAGATTTAGTATGTTTTTGTAATTTATGTTGTTGATTTGGGGCGAGGTAATTAACTGGGGATTTTCCTTCAACCCGTGCCAGCGCAATTAAGGCTGCATGATGGGCAAATGATGGGGGTATTTCCCGAAGCACCTCATACTCTTTCTTAAAGGCATTAGCTGTTTTTGCTAATAAATTTGCTTGCAGTGCATCTGGTGCGTGGAAAAATTTACATAAAAGGTGAGCGATAAGAAAGGAGATATCAAAAACTGGGTTTCCAACATGAGTAACCTCAAAATCTAAGATAAAAACTTCATCATTCATTGAAATCATAATATTTTTTGGCGAAAAATCACCATGGACAATAGTGGTTTTATCACCCTCTAACTCATTAATTAACTTTCGAATCCACACCTGCAATGATGGATTTTTATCGGCCACAAATCGATAAAATGGATCAATTCGAAGTTGGTCAAACAGAGAGTCCTCCATGAATTTATCTTTTGCACTTGGATTCTGCTGCCCATAGTTATGCCAGCTTGCAAGTGTGTGGCCTAACTTCGCGCCGATATCAGGGTTTATTACCCCAGCTAATAAATCAGATTTCCAAACTGTGCTACCGAGCGCCACTCTTTCTAGGACCAAAATAAATCGATCTGGATCTAAAAATAATAACTTAGGGACCTGCTTTGGACTTATTTGATTAAACAATTCAATAGCATCAGCTTCTACAATAGCTCTTCGTTGATCTGCCACCCATTTTTCACTTACCGCTAATTCAGCTAAAGCTTGCTTTAAGACCATTTTCTGATTACTGGTTGTAATTGCTAAAACTACATTTGATACCCCACCAGTTAAAACCTCAACCTCTGGGTTATCTTGTAATGAAATAATTTTTTTACTAATTAAGTAATCAACTACGCTATCTTTGGTTAGTAACTCAACACTCACTAGGTGAGATCCTAAAGAACTCTAGCTATTGAAAAGCCGTAATCTACAAAGAGTGATTGACCTGAAATTGCCGTATTTTCTTCGCATCCAAGCAGATAGGTGGCGCTAGCTACATCACTTGGTATGACCATTTTATGTCCTGGGGTTTGCCACTGCACATTCTCAATCTGTTCTGGCTTAAGTAATCCTCTGGCCATAGGTGAGTCCACAACTCCTGGTAGTAAGCCATTTACTAAAATACTTTTAGCATTTCCCAAATCAACTGCCATAGATCTAACTAAGCCGCCAACTGCAGCTTTAGTAACGGTATAAGACATCTTGTCTTGGCGGGTTAATTGCTCCCAGAATGAGCTCAAAATAACAATCTTTGCTTTATGTTTAATTAAATTATGAGAGATTAATGCTTTAGTTGTTTCGCTAATAAAAGTTACATTTGCCTCAAATAATCGATTGAAATCCTCTAATGAGTTGTTTATAACTGAGTCATTTATATTTGCCCCTTGCGCAAAAACCACAGCATCAAATAACTGACCCTTTAATAGCTCTGGTACTGGAGCTTCAGTTACTGGCAACAGGAATTGATCCTTTGGATTTGTAACTTTGCGAACACCATAAGTTACCTCATAGCCTTTTTCTTTAAACTTATCGGCAATAGCAGTTCCTAATACGCCGGTACCACCAAAAATTAAGAGTTTTAAGTTACTGGAGGTACTCATTTATTTTTTAAATCCATATCTATCTAAGATCGCTTTACTAATCGCTGCCCGGCGTACTCGCTCTTTGGCGGTTGACTCAACTAATCCTTGAATATGAGCTCCTGATGGATAAAGTCCAGGGGAGTTTCTAATAGTAAATTTCAAATAGATCGGGGCAGCTACTCGAACTAAATCTGGTGTTTCATAGTGGCGAACTGCGCCACCAAAATCATCTGGGCCTTCAACATAGATATCAACTGGAATATCTACTTGTGATCTAATTGCTGAGATTTGTTGCAAAGATAGATCAGTTGCCAAATTCAAAGTTGAGGCCCCTAAATCCTCAAGTAGTGCCGCAGTTGCCGGGTTATTACACACTAAGGCAACTGAAGTTTTAAGAATTAACTCTTTTGGTAGATCTCCCTTAACTTTTGCTTGCCCTAAAACTTTAAGTAAACCAAGATCGCCAACCAATACACTACGTAATCCTAAGTTAACGCCATGGATTACATCCTCTAGTGCGTATCTAAGTTGATCAGCTCCGCGAAGTGTTGGCGAGGCAATTACACCAGCTGAAGCTGATACCTGCTTTCCAATATCCCAAGCCGCTCTTGGACCTACAAATAAACAGACCTCAATTTTTTCCTTTTTCCCAATTGCCACCATCTGCTTAATTTCAGCATCGGTTTGCATCATAATGCCAGAGCCTTGGGAGATTCGATGAATGATTAATTTATGTTTTTTGGCCTCATCTACTACAGTTTTAAATGCGATTGGGCCTTCAACAGATGGAATCTCAATTTTATAACGTGAGCCATCAGTAAATCTTTTAGCTGACTCTGGCAATGCATCTGCATCTTGAGATTGAATTTTTTGCTTATTTAAAATTCCAATTGAGCGCTTCATTGGACCTTTTGGATCTCGGGTACTTGGCCAATTTGCCATGAATGCTCCATTCAAATCATTTTTGATTTAACTGTTGGGCAAGTATAATCGGATAATAATGAGTGACAACAGCGCATTTGAGAACACCTCCTATCAGGACCAGGTAGTAATCGTTACTGGGGCAGCAAGTGGGATTGGCAGATCTGCAGCACAATTAATCGCTGCTCGGGGAGCTAAGGTCATTTGCGTAGATTTAAATCAATCTGGCTTAGATGAGGTAGTTGCAAGTATTACCTCTGCTGGTAATTATGCCGAGAGCGCACTACTAGATATTTCAAACCAAAGTGCAATCAAAGATTTTATAACCTCAAGTGCAGGTAAGCATAAGAGAATTGATGCCTTAATTAATTGTGCTGGTTACCCAGGACCTACCGGAAAATTTGTTGAAGATATAAATTGGGATGATTATCAAAAGGTAATTGCAGTTAATTTGTTTGGTGCAATTTGGCTGACTCAATTTGTACTACCAATTATGAAAAAGCAAAAGTATGGTCGAATTGTTCAAGTTGCCTCGATTGCTGGCAAAGAGGGCAATCCAAAGATGGCCCCATACAACACAGCAAAATCTGGCTTGATCGGTTTTGTTAAAGGTGTGGCAAAAGAGGTGGCCACCGATGGCATCACTATTAACTCACTTGCGCCGGCAGTAATTGCTACGCCAATAAATGTAAACACGGCTAAGGAAACTTTGGATTATATGATTTCAAAGATTCCAGCTGGTCGATTAGGTGAACCTAATGAAGTAGCTGAGATGATTGCCTTTATGGGATCTAAAGCATGCTCATTTACAACTGGCTTTACCTTTGATATTTCAGGTGGGCGAGCTACTTACTAATCTTTACTTAGATTTACCTTTGCCGTGTAAGCGTTTAATCAAGGAAACTAATATTTTTTCTGAAAGTTTAGTTCGCTTAAATGAGGTAAATTTCAACGGAATCTTAAACTTCGTTTTTACAACTGTGCGCGCATATGTGTATTCAAGTAATCCTTCAGCGCCGTGAATTCTTCCATAGCCAGAGTTTTTAACTCCACCAAATGGGACTGAAGCCACAGCGGCAAACAAAAATACCGAGTTGATTGAGACCATTCCACAAGCAAGTTGAGCGGCAATTTTTTCACCCTGCTTTTTGGAAAAAACAGCCGCTGCTAATCCATAGCTACTGGCATTTGATAATCGAATCGCTTCATCTGTGTTTACTACTCGATTTATTGCAAGTGTTGGTCCAAAGGTTTCCTCAGTCATGGCGGTCGAATCCTCTGGTACATCAACCATAATTACTGGCTCAACAAATGCACCCTTAATCGAATCATTGCCACCAAGTAGAAATTTTGCGCCTTTACTTTTGGCATCATCTAAATGAGATTGAATGACATTTAATTGAGATGGCATAGTCGCTGGGCCGTAATCTTCACCAACCTCAATATCTTTTGCCATTTTTGTTATTACTTCAATGAATTCCTCGGCCACAGACTCAACTACATAGACTCGCTCTGCTCCAATACAAGACTGACCGGCATTTGCCATAGCAGACCAGAGTGAATACTCCGCGGCTAATTTAATATCAGCATCACTTGCCACAATTACTGGATCTTTACCACCACACTCAAGAACTACAGGAATCATTTGTTGCGCACACGATGCGGCAACTTTTTTAGCAGTTCTAGTTGAGCCAGTAAATGAAATCTTATTCACCTTAGATTCAGTAAGTGCCTTTCCAGTATCAGGTAATCCGGTAACGGTAGAAAGAATGTTTTCAAATGGTGCTATTTGAGAAAATGAATCAGAGAGCCACTTACCAACTCCGGGAGTGAACTCAGATGGTTTGAATACCACTGAATTTCCGGCAGCTAGTGCATAAGCGATAGATCCAATTGGCGTAAAGATCGGATAATTCCATGGACCAATCACTCCGACCACACCAAGTGGGGATCTTTGTACTTTAGCTTTCATGTTAAACATTAATAAGCCTGAAGGGCGAACCTGATCCCGCATTATTTGCTGCGCATGTTTTGCAGCCCAAGAAATATGATCAATTGCAATTGAAACCTCTAAAGTTGCATCCCCAAGTGGTTTACCACACTCGGTTGCAACAAGTTTTGCAATCTCTTTTTGATTTTTAGTTATATAGGAAGCCCACTTAAGCAAGGTGCGCTTACGAGCGGTAAAACCAAACTCTTGCCATCTTTTAGCAGCAAGTTGTGCAGCATCAACTGCTGCAAATACCTCACTACTTGTAAAGTTTTTATACTCAGCCAGCACTTCACCTGTTTTTGGGTCGAGCTTTTCAAAGGTGGCATCTGAACTCATGAGGTAAGAGTAAACTCTTTTCGTGCCAGAGTTAATCCGCCCTTCAACGGTACTGCCGGCAAGCCGCAGGCCAATCACGATTAAAACAGGTGATGGACTCAATTTAATTGGCGAAATTGCTACGCCACTTGGTCAAATCACCGCCTCGCTTTTGATGCTCCACCCAAACCCATCTGGTGGTGGCATGATGGATTCTCATATATATAAAAAGGCTGCTAATCGATTACCTGCTATGGCTGGGATTGAAGTAATTAGATTTAATACCAGAGGCACAAAGAGTGAGGCTGGCCAAAGTCAGGGCGAGTATGACCATGGTAAATCTGAAAAATTAGATGTATTAGCAGCTATTGATTTCTGTTTTAATCAAGTTCAAGTCAAGGACTTATATGTGATTGGTTGGTCTTTTGGTACTGAGCTGGCCCTGCAATATGCCAGAGATAAAAGAGTAAAAGAGTTAATTCTGTTAAGCCCACCAATGCTTTCAACTACTGATGAAGATTTAGATTTTTGGGCAAAAGATGGCCGGCAAATTACCGCACTGATTCCAGAGCATGATGATTATCTAAAACCCGATCAGGCAAGAGTTAAGTTTTCTAAAGTACCAAATATTAAGCAAATTGATGTTGAAGATGGTAAACATCTTTGGGTAGGTGAACCTATGGTCTATCTAGTATTAAGTGAGATTGTCAGAGTAATTGCCCCAGATAAGTTACCGCTACCTACTGAAGTTTAAGA
>CAEZVA010000015.1_pt1 | contig 15098 bp, 8 predicted proteins | sample 7264621 | NCBI WGS metagenome assembly CAEZVA01 (sample SAMEA6813844, study PRJEB35770) | freshwater metagenome | biome: Freshwater; feature: Freshwater reservoir; material: water | place: Czech Republic | collected 2017-05-23 | depth 0.5m m
CTCCATACCAAGCCTTTATCATTTGCCTGGCCACACTTATCTGTAGTGGCAAAATTAGCGAATTATTTAATATAGCTTGCTTCATATCAGCTCTTGAAAACCAACGGATCTCCTCAATCTCTTCGCCATCAGCTCTGGCTAACTCTGGAGTATTGGTAACTGCTTCAAATGCAATCATTAACGAGGCTGGAAATGGCCACGGCTGGGACCCGAGGTAATTAATCTGGGTTAATTTAACGCCAGCTTCCTCTTCAACCTCTCTAATTACACAGTTCTCAAATGATTCACCAGGCTCTACAAAACCGGCAAAGGTAGAGAATCTATTTTTTGGCCAAACTTTTTGCCGACCAAGCAAGATTCGATCTGTCTCATCTTTTACTAAAACAATTATTGCACCATCAGTTCTTGGATAATGCTCACTATTGTCGGCCAAACATTTTCTTACCGCACCGGCGGATATCACAACTGTTGGACCACCGCATTGTGAGCACATTGGATGTTTTTGGTGCCAATTTGCTAAACCTTGAGCATGTACTGCAAGGCCAATATCTCGAGGTGATAAAAACGTTCCAACCTCACGTAATGTCTTTAGTTCATACTCACTCTGAATATCTTCAGATAAGTGGCGAACAAAAAATGTTTGGTTATCTTTAAGCCCTAAGAAATAATCGGTTGCAGATTGATAAGAACCCAGTAAGTCACCGGGTGTAAAAAGTAATTGGTTTTGCCTTGTGGAAAATCTCTCATTTACAAAAATCATTACATTTGATGTTGGCCAGATAGATTTTAAATGGGCCTCATCGGTGCGCAGATGGGCAGCTCTATCCACCTCAGCTACTGCAAGTGGAAGTTTTAGTGGTTTTTTGGGCGCCATCACCTGCCGACCCTACTAGCCTGTCGTCATGGTTGTCGCCCCCGGTCAGAGCATGAGAGTGCTCTCGTGGAATATCTTGCATGGCCAGGTCATCCCGCCAGCTAATCAAGTTGACCAGCTTGCCAGTTTAAAAAGTGCAACTGCTCAAGTGGTATCAAATTACCAACCAGATTTTATTTGCTTGCAAGAGGTTGACTACCAACAACCAAGATCGGATTTTTTAAACCAAACAAAAATTATTGCCGAATCTTCTGGGCTTAAATACTGGGCCTTTTTACCTGCAATTTTTGGCACTCCTGGTGAGAAGTGGAAAAAAGTCACTAATCTGGAGCAATCCATTATTACTGCTGAAAATGAATCAATCAATACCGCTAAGAGTTATGGAATTGGTATTGCTACAAATCAACCTATTAAAAAACTTTATGCTAAAAAACTTGGAAAATCAGTAATCGGTATGCCGCTGTTAATTCCTAATGAAAAAGGAACTGGAGTTAGATTTATCTATGTTAAAGATGAACCCAGGGTTGTATTAATTATTGAGCTAGAAAGTGGGGTAACTATTGCTACGACCCACTTATCATTTGTACCTGGGGTAAACATCTACCAATTAAATCGAATTAGTTTTTTGCTAAGAAATATACCGGGTGAAAAAATTCTAGCTGGTGATTTAAATTTACCTGGAAATTTGCCATCAAGATTAAGTGGCTTTAGATCGTTGGCTGCAGCTGCTACCTATCCGAGCTGGAAAGAGAAAATTCAATTTGATTACATTATGGCTAACAAAGGTTTAATAAAAAATAATAAGGTTGCCGCTACACTGATAAAAAGCACTGGTAGACCAATAATTTCAGATCATATTCCAATTGGAGTAGAGCTTAAATTTCAATAGGAACCTTTGAAATTAAAGCCTTTAGTTGTTCTTGATTCATTATGTCAGCTGGCCTTACAGTTTGATTATCTGCTACATAATGAAAGGCTGCACTGATATTTTCAATTGGTACAGATTTTAATTTTGAATAGGCTAGTCGATACATGGCAAGCTGAATTGCAGCTGTTTCTAAATCATCACCTGATTTAACTTTGCCAGTTTTCCAATCAACAACCTCATACTTATCATTTCCGAGCTTATATACCGCATCAATTCTTCCTCGAATCAATATGCCATCAATCATCGTTTCAAAGCCAAATTCAATATCGGCAGGAGTTTTTGCAGCCCACTCACTTGCCAACCAGGAGGATTGTAATTTCTCTAATGGCGCATCTGATTGCAAATCAACTGCTTGCAAACTTTGATTAAATAACTCATCCATGGAGATTAGGGATGGATGATTGAAATGATTTTCAAGCCATAAGTGAAATTCAGTTCCCCTGCGAGCATATTTATCTATGTGATTTGGCATTGGCCGGCGAATCCTAAGCGCTAGCTCTTGTGGCTCTTTTGCCAAATAAAGCAGGGTTGAAACCGATAATCGAGTTGGTAATACAACTTTCAAATACTTTTCTTTACCCTTAATTTCATTTATTATCGCTTGCATATCAAATAAAATAGATTTTTGCTCATCATTATTGGTAGTTGAAAGTTGCTCCTCAATTTTCATAATTGATGATTGATTAGTTAATTCAGCTACCTTACGCAAACTCTCAACATTATGGTTTTGGCTTGGCCAACTGGCTGTTCTCGGATTTTCCTTAATTGGATTTATGCCAACTGGCACATCAGTTTCACTAATTATGCTCGCACCTTCAATATCTTTTGTAGCGGTAGCAAAGATCTCAAATAACTGACTTGGGTCAACTGGTTTATTGCCACTTCTAAAATGCGAGGTAGTGCAAAGCAGACCTTGTTTTGCTCTAGTGATAGCAACGTAGGCTAATCGTCGTTCCTCCGTTAGCTTACGAGCCTTCCACTGATCATCAAATCCTTCTAAAGCTTTTTTTAAATTCTTGTTATCTGAAATTTTCTCAAAGTTAATTGCTGGCAATTGCTCAAAATCTCCCCGCAAAGTGACTGGAATCGAACCGGCATTACTAATCCAGTTGTCAGATTTTTTACCAATGCTTGGAAAATTTCGATCTGCTAAACCAGGAATGGCAACATAATCCCACTCCGCCCCTTTTGCGGCATGAATCGTTAATATCTGAACAGCATCACTTCGAACATCAACTTCAGCTGGTTTTAATCCCCCCTCTGCCTCTTCGGCAACTTTAAGCCATTGCAAAAATGAAATTAAAGTTCCACCATTTTTTTCAAATCTGGCAGCCTCATCTAAGAATCGATCTAGATTTCTCCTGCCATTTTGCCAACCATCTCTAACTAAAACCTCACTGTCTAATGACAAAAATTGCTCAGCTTCATTAATAGCTTCGGTAATCGAGCCCGTTAGTGATCTTCTAAGTGAGCGCAGGGAGAGTGAAAATCTTCGTAACCGCTCAAGCCCTTCACTGCTAAATTTCGGAGTTGAGTGATAATTTGAAAACTCACTTGGAGTTAGAGTTAATAACTGTTCTAGCGATTCAATTATTGATCCAGATGCAAACTCATCCGCTGTTTCAATCACCTTAATATTTTCTTCTAGGGCTTGCTTTAGCTGTTTACCTCTTGAGTATTCATTTGATTTTGCAAAAGATTTTGTGAATGCACCAAGTGCCATCAAATCTTTCGCTCCTAAAGCAATATGTGGGCCGGTTAGAAGGCGCATTAAAGCTGTTCCTGAATCTGGCATAGTTAAACTTCTTAATAAAGCAACAATGTCAGATATCTCTGGGGTATGAATTAATCCACCCACACCTGGAATATCAGTTGGAATGCCCAGATCTAGTAACGCACTTTGAATTTGATCTATCTGGGATCGATTACGCACCAATACCGCAAAGGTAGTTTTCTCATTTACTGGAGAAGCTTGGCGGTTTTTATCAAACCAATACTTACTAAAGTATTCAGCTATTGCATTTGCCTCCTGTGCTTGCGTTTCATATATTCCACACCCAACCTCACCAATTTGAGCATTTGATCGTGCAGATAATTTATCTACATTCTCTTGAGTTGAAATTGAATCAATCATTACATTTGCCAGATCTAGTATTGATTTATCATTTCGCCAAGTTGTCAGCAGGGTATATCGAGTAGCTTTACTATTAAATGATTGAGCGAAGGTATCTAAGGTTTCTGAACTGGCACTGCGCCAACCGTAAATTGCTTGATTTGGATCTCCGACAGCTGTAACTGGATGATTATTACCGAATAAGTTTGATAAGAACTTAATTTGATTAAAAGATGTGTCTTGGTACTCATCAAGTAATACAACTTTGTATTTACTACGCTCAATCACGCCGATGTCATCATTGTGTTTATCTTTACTCTCTTTTACTAATCTGGCCGCAATAGACATGTGATCGTTGAAAGTTAAAAGTCCATGCTGTCGGCGTCGCTCATCAAATGCGGCAACAATAGGCAAAATAGCTAGTCTTTGATTTAGCTCCTCTTTAAACTCTAATACTGGAATTGTTTGTCGGTCAGAAAAATTAGATATGTGATTTAGTAATTTATGGGTGTATTCGATGATCTCCGCCGCTGTTCTATCATTTTCGGCAAGTGCGGTAGATAGATCCATAACCTCTGCAACAACTGATTTTGGTGAGCCATTAATCGGTAGATCATTACCGGCAAACCTACTTACCTCTTCAAATGCAATTTGCCAGGCCGCAGCCTCCCCAATCGGATCTGCATCAGCATCCAAACCAATTCTGATTGCATGGTCTGCTAGAACTTTGCCAGCATATGAATGATAGGTAGAAACTGTTAGCTCAGATTCATCAAGATTTTCTGGAAGTAATTTGGCGCTTTTTAATTGGCGCAATCGATACTTAATTCGCTTTGAAAGCTCACCTGCAGATTTTCTAGTAAATGTTAAACCCAATAATTGATCTGGTTTGATTAATGAGTTTGCAACTAGAAATAGAACTCGCTGGCTCATAGTTTCTGTTTTTCCAGAGCCTGCCCCAGCAATTACTACTGAAGGAGCTAACTCGGACTGGATGATTGGAATCTGCTCCTTGGTTGGAAATCTAAATGTAGGGTCCACCGCCTTAATTCGAGTGGCTATCTCTTCTGCTGAGTACTTAATACTCATGATTGAATCACCCCTCTGCCTTGGGGTTGAATTGGGCAAGATGATTTAACTGCACAACTTCGGCAGCGATCATTAATCTTGGCAATAAATGTATTACTACTCATTTGCTCAGAAATTTTTAATAGCTCACTAGTTACCGCTTTTTCATCCACTTTTGCTTGCGGTCTAGATTTAGCCTCTTTAGCTTTTGCATCTCCGATAAAAATTAGCTCAGCCCCGGAAACCTCTTGATGCTCTAACTTATTCTTAAATGCATTGTTAACTACTGCCAGTTGATAGCTTTGCAATTGTTTGTTTTCTCTGGCATCTTCATAACTTATGGCTGTCGCACCTGTTTTTAAATCAACAATGTAATACTTATTCTCACTAGTTAGTTCAATCCGATCGATTGAGCCGGAGATGACAGAATTACCTAATTCAAATTCGAATCTTTCTTCAACTGAAACTAGCTGATTTTTATTCTCTAAATTCCAACCATAAAATTTTTGGAGCATTTGAGCTGCTCTGCGGTATTCATAATCTTTAATCCAACCTTTGTTCATATCAATTAATGTCCAAGCACCCTTAAGTTTTGCCTCTAACTGCGCTAGTGAAAGTTCAGGCTGCTGCTTTAATTGCGCTGCAATTACATGGATAGCTGTTCCTAATACCTGAGCTGTTGAATCTGCATCTTTTCCACCACTTTGCTCAAGTAGCCATTTAAGCCCGCACTCAGTAAAAGACTCTAGCGAGCTAGGTGATATGCGTTGTTGCTCATTTTCTCCAATAACTGGGGCACTAGTTGATAACTCTTTAATGCCCACCCAATTTTTAGGATCTGCTGATCTAACACCGGCATCTGCCAAAGTTTTTAAGGCAGAGGTAGCAAACTCAATCTCTCCTGCATCCTGTGCTTGCATGGCCATTCTGCGCAAAGTTGCAACTATGGCTGGTTGAGTAATAGATCTTTCATTCTGAGTTAGTTGGTAATCATCGGGAGCATATTTTTCAAAGTATCTAGATGGTTGATTATCTTCCTGTATTACTGCTGTTATGAATAGTTTTTCAGTTGATCTACTTGTTGCCACATTTAACAACCGCAGTTCATCTTCAGCTAAACCAGAGGCTGCGATGGCATCTAATTGTTCTGGGTTACTGATCCCATGCCTGAATATTTCTACTAATCTTTCAGTACCTAGCAGTGATCCTCGCTGTTTTAGATTAGGCCAACTGCCATCTTGCATGCCAGCTAATGCTACATAACGCCACTGAAGTCCCTTTGTTGAGTGAACTGTTAATACTTTAACCACCTCACTGCGTTGGGCAGATGCTGTAATGCTATCGGCTAAAATTTTCTCACCTAATAACTGATCAATAAACAATCCAACTTTAGCGCCAGGAAGCCGCTCACTAAATCTTCTTGCTACCTCGAACAAAGTTATCACCGCATCTAAATTTTGATCAGCGATCCCTCCTTTATTTCCACCCGCTAATGCTTGCTTTTGCCAAAGATTGGCAATATTTTCCCCATCATAATTTTTGGCATTACTCCAAATACTCCAAAGTAGATCAGAAATATCTTTTGATTTAGCTAAAGATTTTTTTGCCGCTTCAATCAAATCATTTATCCGCTTTAGTGGCGTTAATTGCTCCCACGGCAGATCAACACTCTTTGCAGTTAACGCTTCTAAAATTAATTCTGTCGAACTCTTGCGCTCATCAGTTGATTGCTCCTTACTTAGTGCAACTCTCATCTGGCGCATTAAAATTGCATCTGCTCCAGCAAACTCACTATAAAGAAGTGATTGGATTTGATCCCAATTACTTGGGGAGAGTTTGATTTGGCCAATTGCAATTTGGGCAATGGTAAGTATGGGCTTAATTGCTGGATTATCTGCCAGTGACAGGGCAGTGGCATCAATTTGTACTGGGATTTGATTTTGAGCAAATGCTCTACTTAATGCTGCAACCTGTGCGCCAGGAGATCTTAAAATTACCGCCATCTCAGACCAAGGCACACCATCTCTTAAGTGCGCAGCTCTAAATTGGTGAGCGATGAAATTAGCCTCATCACTTACACTGCTTAAGGCGGCAACTTTTGGATTGGTGACATCCCTAAATTTTTTAGATAACTGGATTTGGTTTCTAATACCAAAATGCTCTAAATCAGCTAATAAATTATCTGGATCTGCGCCCCTAAATCTACCAACTGCACTCTTTGGATCGGCAAAAATTACTAACTCTTGACCACTTAGTAGTTTTAGTAATTTACGCTGGGCCCGGTCTGATTCTTCAAACTCATCAACATAAATAACTTTAAATAGCTTTTGATATCTCTGAAGCAATTTTGGATTACTTTCTAATCTCTCGATTGCAGAAATAATTATCTCACTTGGATCAATTCTTGTTAATGAATTACTAGTTGTACCATCTCTAAGTGCTAGAGTTTTTTGATACCTACTCCAAAAATTACCAATATAGGGCCAATATTTCTGACCATACTTTGTTGCATATTTTTCTAACTCACTTGGTGAGGAGCCACGTTCGGTTGCTCTGCCAATAAAATCTCGTAACTCTTTGGCAAAACCTCTAGTTGATAAAGCTGGTATTAATTCAGCTGGCCATAGATTTGAATCAGACTTTTGACTTAAGCTTTGAATATCAACTGCTAATAATTGAGAAATAATCGCATCCTGCTCAGCACCAGAGAGTAAGACATACTTATTGCTCTCATTATTTTCTGAAGCAGCAATTGGATCATTTAAAATTAAAAATGCAATTGAGTGAAATGTTCTAGCGATTGGCTCATTTACGGTATGCAGGTGTGAGTTTGCAGATGCAATTTGATCTCGTAATCTGCTGGCATTCTCTCGGCCATAGGTAATAGCTAGTATCTGATTTGGATCATCCCCAGTTGCAATTCGATTAGCAATAGCTGCAACTAAGGTAGCGGTTTTACCGCTACCGGCCGGACCTAATACCAGTAATGGCGATCCTCTGTGATTTACTACCTGCTTTTGTTCATCACTTAATTGGTCAGCAGATAAAAAATTAGCAGAGTTTGATGGGCGAACTAGTTTTAGCTTTAATTCCCCTGTGGCCACGGCTTAATTTAACGCCACCGCTCTGACATTAATGGGAGATTAATGAAATGGTAGAGATTTTAGGCTTAGGAGTTTTCGTTTGCTCGCTTGGCTTTTGAGGTATTGCGAGCGCGGATTGAGCCATCCAAAATCACCTTACGAATTCGCACTACCGCAGGTGTGACCTCAACACACTCATCCTCGCGGCAAAACTCAAGAGCACCCTCCATATTTAATTTCTTAGCTGGAATTAATCGCTCTGATTCATCAGTACCAGAGGCTCGCATATTGGTTAATTTCTTTTCTCGAACGCAGTTAACATCCATATCCTCACTGCGAGAGTTCTCCCCAATAACCATGCCCTCATAAACCTCATCACCAGGTTCTACAAATATTGAGCCACGATCTTGTGTGCCATAGAGTGCGTAACTTGTGACAACGCCCAGGCGATCTGAAACTAAGGAGCCAGTTGATCTAGTTCTAAGCTCACCATGCCAAGCTTCATAACCATCAAATACATGGTGTAAAAGTCCGGTGCCACGGGTCTCAGTTAAAAACTCAGTTCTAAAACCAATTAAGCCACGGGATGGAACTCGATAATCTAATCTGATCCAACTAGTGCCATGGTTAACCATCTGCTCCATGCGCCCTTTGCGAAGTGCCATAAGTTGAGTGATCACACCTAGATACTCCTCTGGGGCATCAATTGATAGCCGCTCCATTGGCTCTTGTAATTTGCCATCAACCATTTTGGTTACCACCTGCGGCTTACCAACTGTTAACTCAAATCCTTCTCGCTTCATAATTTCAACAAGCACTGCAAGTTGTAACTCACCTCGGCCCTGCACCTCCCAGGTATCTGGTCGATCAGTATTTAGAACTCGAAGTGAAACATTTCCCACCAACTCAGTATCTAATCTGTTTTTAACTTGGCGAGCAGTTAATTTTGAACCACTCTTGCCAGCAAGTGGTGAGGTATTAATACCAATCGTCATCGAAATACTTGGCTCATCTACGGTAATTAATGGCAATGGATGTGGATTTTCTAAATCAGCTAATGTCTCACCTAAGGTAATAGTTTCAAAGCCGGCAACGGCAATTATGTCGCCCGGGTGTGCCTCAAGTGCTGGCACGCGCTCAAGTGCTTCGGTCATTAATAACTCAGAGACTTTTACCTTTGACATTGAGCCATCGGTTTTAATCCAGGTAACAGTTTGACCTTTTTTAATCACACCCTCTCTTACTCGACAAAGCGCTAACCTGCCTAAGAAAGGAGATGAATCTAAGTTTGTAACATGAGCTTGTAATGGTGCACCCTCATGATATTGCGGTGCGGGAATGGATGAAAAAATAGTTTCAAATAAAACATCTAAGTTCTCCTCTTTTGGCATGCCACCATCTGCTGGCCGCTCTAGCGATGCTCTACCTGCTTTAGCTGAGGCGTAAACAATTGGAAACTCAATTTGATCCTCATTGGCATCTAGATCTAAAAATAAGGCATACGCCTCATCTACTACCTCTGCGATTCGAGAGTCTGGTCGATCTACTTTATTAATTAACAAAATTACGGGAAGATTTTTTTGTAAAGCTTTTCTAAGTACGAATCTAGTTTGGGGCAGTGGTCCCTCGGAGGCATCAACTAATAAAATAACGCCATCTACCATCTCTAAGCCGCGCTCTACCTCGCCACCAAAATCTGCGTGCCCTGGGGTATCAATAATATTTACAATTTTGTCGCCACGTTTTACAGCTGTATTTTTTGCCAAAATCGTGATTCCTTTTTCCCGTTCTAAATCCATCGAATCCATCATTCGATCTTGACCCTCATCTTGTTTTTTATGAGCGGCAAATGCGCCAGATTGCCATAACATGGCATCAACTAAGGTGGTTTTACCATGATCTACGTGGGCAATAATTGCCACATTTCGTAAGTCATCTCGAGTTTTAACTGGCAGATCTTTTAAGTGTGCTTGTTTTTTAGACATTGAACCTAAACTCCACTACATCGCCATCATTCATTACGTAATCCTTACCTTCCATTCGCACCTTGCCATTGGCGCGGGCTTGCACCATTGATCCAGCAGTTACTAAGTCATCAAAGGAAATAACTTCGGCTTTGATAAAACCTTTTTGAAAATCTGTGTGAATTACTCCAGCTGCAACTGGGGCGGTATCACCTTTGTGAATCGTCCACGCTCTGGCCTCTTTTGGGCCTGCGGTCAGATATGTCTGCAATCCTAATGTATTAAATCCCACTCGAGCCAATGTAGTAAGGCCAGGCTCACTTAACCCAATAGATTTAAGTAATTCCAGCGCATCTGCCTCATCTAAATCTGCTAATTCTGCCTCAGTCTTTGCATCTAAAAATATTGCCTCAGCTGGGGAAACTAATTTTGATAACTCTTGGCGCAAATTATTATCAGATAACTCGGCTGCATCAACATTAAAGACATATAAAAATGGTTTAGCAGTTAATAGTTGTAATTCACTAATGGCAGCTAAATCAACTGATGTACCTCTAAGAAGTTGACCTTGGTTTAACACTTGCGATGCAGCTTTGGCCGCTGCTAAAACTGGTACTTTCTCCTTAACCGTTCTAACCTCTTTTTCTAATCTTGGAATGGCTTTTTCTAGAGTTTGTAGATCGGCTAAACAAAGTTCGGTATTAATTGTTTCCATATCTTTTTTAGGATCAACATTGCCATCTACATGCACCACATCATTATCTTTAAAAACTCTGATCACCTGACAGATGGCATCACTTTCTCTGATATTTGCTAAAAACTTATTGCCAAGGCCAGCGCCCTCTGAGGCACCTTTGACAATTCCAGCAATATCTACAAAGGAGACTGAAGCGGGCAGGATTTTTTCAGATTCAAATATTTTAGCTAGGACGGCAAGGCGCTCATCTGGCACACCCACCACACCAACATTGGGTTCGATGGTGGCAAAGGGGTAGTTAGCAGCTAGGACATTGTTTTTAGTCAGGGCGTTAAACAGGGTGGACTTACCCACATTTGGCAGACCGACGATTCCAATTGAAAGGCTCACGAGGGGTAAAGCCTACGCAAGTTTGTCAGCACTTGATGCCACTATAACCCCATGCCCGCATCGATTACCTCCCTAATTATTGGCCTTGCCATTGGCATACCGGCAGGTTTTGCCATTGGTTACCTATTAAAAGCTGTGCGCCATAAATCAAGTGGCAGCGATGGGGCATTACTTGATGATTATAAAAAGCAGCTTGAGGCCGAGCGAAGCAAAACGGAAAACTCAATTAAGTTAACCGCTGAGTTAACGGCCATGAAATCAACTGTTGAAAAATTATCGCTGCAATCTAATGAGGCTAATCGAGTAAGAAGTGAGGCTGAGGCCAAACTTGAAACCACAATTAATGAGATGCGCCGGGCTAGTGAATCTATTTTTGATGAGACTAAAAAAATAGCTGGTGCACTTTCAAATAGTCAGGCACGTGGAAAATTTGGTGAGGCCCAACTTGAGTTACTTTTGCAATCAGCCGGGCTCAGGGAAGGACAGGAGTACTCAAGACAAAAATCAACAACCGATGCAGATTCATCTGGTATTCCAGATATCACAGTAAAGATGCCCGGGGGTTCGGCCATATTTATCGACTCTAAATTTCCATTTGATCGCTTTTTAGATGCCTTTGGTACCGATGTGCAAACTCAACGAGATGAGTTTTTAGCTCAACACACAAAAGATTTACTTAAACATGTTGAAGCGCTGGCAAAACGTGGTTATCACAAATCAGCTGGCTCCCCAGATTTTGTGGTCTTGTTTGTGCCATTTGAAACCTTACTAGCTGAAGCCTTAAGAATTGATCCCGCCTTTTTGGAAAAAGCATTTAAATTAAATGTCACCATCGCTACCCCAACCTCAATGATGGCGCTACTTAGAACCATTGGTTATATCTTTACCAGAAACAAATTGGCAGATAATGCCGATGAGATTCAAAAGGTAGCAAATACCTTTTTAAAAAATATCACCTTACTTCATGGCAAGATTGTGGCAGTTGGTAAAGCAATCTCATCAACGGCAAAAGCTTATGAAGATTTAATTCCAACTGCTGAAAAAACTGTATTAAGCCCAGCTAGAAGAATTCATAATTTAGGAGTAGCTGGTGATAAAGATAAGTTAGCAATTGAGTACCCAGAATCCCCAGGAGCAGTCAGAGAGCTAAGATCAATTTCAGCAGAGGATGATTTCATTGAGGTCGAAGAGATTGAGGCAGATGACAAGTGAGTAATCTGCCGATTAATTCACCAATTAAAGGTCCAGGGCTAACTAAGCCTGGGGTAATTGTTTTGCAATTTTTAGTTATCTTTTTATTCCAAGCAGTTGAATTACTCTTTAGATCCTCCCTGGGCATAATCACGGCGATGGCTATCTGGGTCGCTTTTTTTGGCGCAATTTATCTAGGCCGAGTGGGCACCTTATATGTGGCCGCAGTTTCACCACCGATCTCACTTTTAATCTCGTCATTGATTTTAATGCCAACAATTGGCGGCGGATCCTTAGTGCCAACTAAATTGTTACTAGATTTAGTATCAGGTTTGGCGGCAATTAGTTTTTACCTACTAAGTGGAGCGGCAATAACCTGGTTTTTATGGTTTAAAAAAGAACGAAAAAGAAATGATTCAGCTACTTACTAGCGGCTTTAATATCTTTTCTAAGCTCTGGTGGGATTGCAAAAAGTAGATGCTCCTCAGTTGCAGTTATAGTCTCTACCTCACCAAAACCACGCTCAGCTAACCAGTTAAGTAAATCCTTTACCAAAATCTCTGGCACCGATGCTCCACTGGTGACACCAACTGTATTAACACCAGCTAACCATTCATCCTTTGCCTCTGCAGCGTAATCAATTAAGTAAGCAGCCTTGGCGCCATACTCTAAGGAAACTTCAACTAATCGAACTGAGTTAGATGAGTTGGTTGAGCCAACCACTAAAACTAGATCAGCTTTTGGTGCAATCTGCTTAATTGCAACTTGGCGATTCTGGGTGGCATAACAAATATCATCACTTGGTGGATCAATTAAATTTGGAAATCTCTTTCTTAGCTCAGCCACCGTTGCTAAAGTTTCATCCACACTCAAAGTAGTTTGGGATAACCAAGCCACCTTACTTTCATCTCGCACCTTTACATTTTTAACATCTTCAATACCATCAATTAAATGAATATGCTCTGGCGCCTCACCTGCTGTGCCATCCACCTCTTCATGTCCTTCATGACCAATTAATAAAATATCGTAATCATCGGCGGCAAATCTTCTCGCCTCATGGTGCACCTTTGTAACTAATGGGCAGGTGGCATCAATAGTTTTTAAATTACGTTCGGCAGCACTTTTGTGAACCGCTGGTGATACACCATGAGCGGAGAAGACCACAATCTTTCCCTCTGGTACTTCATCAGTTTCATCAACAAATATTGCACCCCGTGCCTCTAATGTTGAGACCACATGTTTGTTGTGCACGATTTGTTTACGAACATAAACCGGTGCGCCATAAAGTTCTAAAGCTTTTTCAACTGTGATCACCGCCCGATCCACACCTGCGCAATAGCCACGTGGGGCAGCAAGTAATACTTTCTTTTGGGTGATCTGGCTCATGTGCTCATCCTAATTGATGATGGAAGTGATTAGATTAAGCCTATGGCGCCAGAGTTTAATTATCAGGATCTGCTTCCACTTGGTGAGGATTCAACCCAGTATCGCCTACTTTCTACCGAAGGTGTGAGCACATTCACCGCTGATGGCAAAGAGTTTTTAAAGGTAACTCCACAGGCAATTAGTGATTTAACTCAAGTAGCGCTGCATGACATCTCACACTACCTAAGAAGTGAGCACCTAGCTCAATTAGCTAATATTTTGAAGGATCCAGAGAGCTCACCTAATGATCGATTTGTTGCCACTGATCTATTAAAAAATGCCAATATCTCAGCAGGTGGCGTATTACCAATGTGTCAGGACACAGGTACTGCCTTAGTGATGGGAAAAAAGGGTCAACATGTTTTAACTAGTGAAAAAGATGAGATCACAATCTCGCGTGGAGTTTATGAAGCATTCACTAAATTAAATCTGCGCTACTCCCAATTAGCTCCAGTTACTACCTGGGAGGAGAAAAATACTGGTAATAACTTACCAGCTCAGATTGAGATTTACTCTGATACCGATCACGCCGATGAGTACAACTTCTTGTTTATTGCTAAGGGCGGGGGAAGCGCTAATAAATCATTTTTGTATCAAGAAACCAAAGCGGTATTAAATCCAACCTCATTTTTAACCTGGCTAGAAGAGAAACTTAGAACCTTAGGTACCTCTGCTTGTCCGCCATATCACCTAGTTGTCGTAATTGGTGGCACCAGTGCTGAGTACACAGTAAAGACTGCAAAACTTGCCAGCACTAAATATTTAGATTCCCTACCAACTAAGGGTGATGCTAAAACTGGCCATGGCTTTAGAGATTTAGAGTTAGAGAAAGATATTTTAAAGCTAACTCAAAACATTGGAATTGGCGCCCAGTTTGGTGGTAAGTACTTCTGTCATGATGTGCGGGTAGTTAGGTTGCCAAGACATGGCGCCTCTTTACCAATTGCAATTGCCGTATCTTGTTCGGCAGATCGCCAGGTAAAGGCCAAGATCACAAAAGATGGCGTATTTATTGAGAAATTAGAGACTGAGCCAGCACACTTTTTACCTGCCGAAAGCCATGATGAATTAACTGAGCATGAGGTAAATATAAATTTAAACCAACCTATGAAAGATATTTTGGCCCAGCTTTCAAAGCATCCAGTTAAAACCAGAGTGAATTTAACTGGTACATTAGTAGTAGCTAGAGATTTAGCCCATTCTAAGATTAAAGAGTTACTAGATTCTGGTAGAGCGATGCCAGAGTACTTAAAAAATCATGCGGTTTATTACGCAGGTCCAGCCAAACGACCTGAAGGGTATGCCTCTGGCTCATTTGGTCCAACCACCGCCGGTCGTATGGATTCATATGTTGATCAATTTCAG
>CAEZVA010000020.1_pt1 | contig 14444 bp, 14 predicted proteins | sample 7264621 | NCBI WGS metagenome assembly CAEZVA01 (sample SAMEA6813844, study PRJEB35770) | freshwater metagenome | biome: Freshwater; feature: Freshwater reservoir; material: water | place: Czech Republic | collected 2017-05-23 | depth 0.5m m
TACCATTTGCGCTCAATCGAGGGGTGAAAGTGCCTTTAATGACACAATCAATAAACATATTAAATTCTAAGTACTTAAATTACTAGTGAGCCAATCTGTGAATCGGCAGCATTTAATAGCAAGATCAAATCCACAATAACTGTAATTATTAAGGCTTTGAAAATTAATTTATCACTAGCAAATATGGTGATTACAGCAGCTACTAATCCAATACTTAATAACACTGGGCTGGGAGTAACAAAGTTAAGTAATAATGTAGTGCCAATCAATAAGACGCCGATTATTACTCGAGAGGCTTTCTTACCCAATTTTTGGGGCAAACCAATAATCTCAGATTTTAAATCCTCATTTATATCCTTAATTACATTAGCAAAATGGGCTGCTACCCCAAGGCAGGCAGCTGAGATTAATAACCAAAGCGGTGGGGTGCGATCTGTTGCCACCACAATGGCGGCCACTAATGCAGCAAATGCCAAGGCATATGGCAGTGGTGAGAGGAGGGTAAATTTGAAGTAAAAGTTATAGGAAATACCTAATGCAACACCTAGTAAGTAAATTAACCCGCCCTTAACTCCCAGTGGGCCAAATAAATTTACTAAGATCGCAAGTGGGGTAACAATTTTTATCGCACTTTTTAGCTGAGCAGTTGTAATCTTGCCAGAAACTAATGGCTTATCGATGCGTTTATGTTTTAGATCATCCTGATAATCATATAAATCATTGGTAAAACCAACTAATAGTTGTCCTAGAAAAATACCAAATGCAATTACAAGAGCTGGGCCCTCCCACCAGAGGGAGGATGCTAGGAGAAATGAAATTAAAGTTACCGCACTTGTTGGTCCAATATGACAAGCGCGCAGGATCGAAAACAACTTTACTTACTACCTATAACTTTCTTTAAATCTAAGTATTCTTCACAATTTTCACCACAAAGCTTCTTCAATTTAGCAAGGTTTTTCTTTGCTGATGAGACTTTTTTAGTCTGTAGGAATAGCTCGCCTTGATACTCTAACGCCCCTAAATGATTTGGATTTATTTTTAAGGCTTTTTGGTAGTACTTAGCAGAGGCGGAAAATTGTTTAAGATTTCTACTACTAAATCCTAATAAATTATTAACATCGGCGTTATTTGCATAACTTCTATCTGCTTGCTTTAATAAGTTAAGAGCTGCAGTGAAGTTTTTCTGCTTGATAAGTGCATCTGCCTCACTTAAAAATACCGATAACTGCTTGGCCGCTGGTGCAGCTGGAGTAGGTGCGGCAGGCTTAGCAGCAGTCTCTAATTTTCCTAACTCAAATCCTTTTAATCTAGATTTAGCAGAGTTTGAATTATTGTGTTGGCCAAGGAAGTTTGAGGTGCCATCCTTGCCACAGATAGCAGTAATTCTTGAAGATCCTCCTGGATGTGAATCAACCCAATTACTTAAATCATAAACAACCCCATCAATAATGCTCCAGCAATCACTTGCTGAATTATGTTTTTTTACCTCATCTGATGTCAGGGGCAAATTTGTCGATACTGGCTTTTGAGCTGGCGCTGATCCGCCGCCTGAGCTTGCAGCCTGGGCTGGAGTGATTGTTGTTAGCAAAACAATTGCTGCTAGGAGTAATTTCATGAGGTAACTTTAACTTAAATTGCTTGAAATTAGATTACAAAATTTACTAATTTAGGTGAAACAGTTATTACTTTCTTCACATCTTGGCCAATTAAGGCGGCTTTAATCTCAGCATTTTCTCGGGCAAGCTTTTCTAACTCTGTATTTGAGATATTTGGGGATACCTCAATCCGATCTTTGATCTTGCCATTTACCTGCAAAATCGCAATTACATTATCGGCGCCGATTAAAGATTGATCTATCTTTGGCCAACCGGCATTTGCAATCGCAGGTTTATGACCTAATTTTTCCCACATATCTTCAGCGGTGTAAGGGGCAACTAAGGAAAGTGAGATTGCAATCGCCTCTGCTGCCTCACGCACTGCCGGATCTTGCGCACCACAACCTGAGTCAATTGCTTTTCTAGTGGCATTGACTAACTCCATAATTCTTGCGATGGTGACATTAAATCTAAAGGACTCAACCGCTAACTCAATATCAGCTAATGTCTTATGGGTTACTTTGCGTAACTCTAAATTACCAGTTTTAAAATCAACTCCTGGCTTACTTGTTACCTCTTGGCTTATGCGCCAGGCACGATTTAAAAACTTTAATGAACCAGCTGGTGATACATCTGCCCAATCCACATCATCCTCAGGGGGGCCGGCAAAAACTAATGAAACTCTGATGGCATCCACACCATGTTTATCTAACTCCTCCGATAATTTAACTAAATTACCCCGGCTCTTACTCATCGCTGAGCCATCCATTAACACCATGCCTTGGTTTAATAATCTAGTAAATGGCTCATTAAAATTTAATAGCCCCATATCATTTAAAACTTTAGTGAAAAATCTTGAGTATAAAAGGTGCAAGATGGCATGGGTTACCCCACCTACATATTGATCTACTGGTAGCCAAGTTTCTACAGCTTTTTTATCAAAGGCGAGATCATGATTATTAACTGAGGTGTAACGAAGAAAATACCAAGAGGAGTCCACAAATGTATCCATCGTGTCAGCATCCCGTTTGGCATCTTTATTACATTTTGGACACTTAACATTTACCCAATCAGATGCTGCCCCTAATGGGCTAGATCCCTTTGGCTTTAGATCTAATCCCTTTGCCTGCGGTAATGCCACCGGTAATTGCGACTCTGGTACTGGCACTAATCCACAACCATCACAATGGATAATTGGAATTGGTGTACCCCAAAATCTTTGCCGTGAGATCAACCAATCTCGCAAGCGGTAATTTTTAGTAGCTTTACCTACCTTTTTATCCGCTAACTCTTTAATTATTTTTTCAATTGCAGCATCTTTGCTTAAACCAGAGATAGATCCTGAGTTAATTACCTTGCCATCACCTGAGGTGGCCACCCCTGAGATATTTGGATCCTCCAGCCCAGTATCAATCACTACTCGCACTGGTAATTTCATCGCTTTTGCAAAATCTAAATCTCGTTGATCATGAGCTGGAACTGCCATAATCGCACCAGTGCCATAATCTGCTAAGACATAATCTGAGGCCCAAATTGGAATTTTTTCATTATTAACTGGGTTAATTGCATACTGCTCTAAAAAGATGCCAGTTTTCACTCGATCTGTTGCCAGGCGATCAATATCGCTGGCAGATTTAACGCTCTCCAAATACTTTTTAAATTCACCCTCTACTTTGGTACCTGCAACTAATTTTGCCGCCAACTCTGAATCTGCTGCTACCACCATAAATGTTGCGCCGTATAAGGTATCTGGCCGGGTGGTGTAGACGGTAATATTTTGATCTAACTTATCTATTGCAAAATCAACTTGAGCACCTGTAGATCGTCCAATCCAGTTGCGCTGCATAAGCAACACCTTCTCTGGCCACTTACCCTCTAATTGTTGCATGTCATCTAACAAGCGATCTGCATAATCGGTGATCTTGAAATACCACTGATTTAATTTCTTTTTAGTTACTGCGCTATCACATCTTTCACATAGCCCGGCTACTACCTGCTCATTTGCCAATACAGTTTGGCAATCTGGGCACCAATTTACGGCTGAATCTTTTCGATACGCCAAACCCTTTTCAAACATCTTAAGAAATAACCATTGGTTCCATTTGTAATACTCAGGGTCACATGTGTGGAGTACTCGATCCCAATCAAAGGAGCAGGCATATCTGCGCATCGATGCTTTTTGTACTTCAATATTTTCATAGGTCCAAGCTCTTGGATCGGCATCTCGCTTAATTGCAGCATTTTCTGCCGGTAATCCAAATGCATCCCAACCAATTGGATGCATGACATTAAAACCTTTTTGAATCCAATATCTAGCAATTACATCTCCTAGGGCGTAAGCCTCAGCATGCCCCATATGTAAATCCCCAGATGGATAGGGGAACATATCTAATACATATTTTTTTGGACGCTCATCATTGGCGCGAGCTGATTTAAATGGTTCTAATTTGTCCCAAATTGGCAGCCACTTATCCTGCACCGCTTTAAAGTCATACGCTTCATGCATCGCTAAGCCCAACTAACCTTGGTTAACTCTTCACTTACCTGCCACAAATTCTTTGCCAACACCTGATCATAGGCAAGAGCTCTAGCTCTAGTTACTTTAGGCGCACCCTTAATCTCTAAGAATCCATCTGGTCCAATAAAACTTGCGCCATATAGCCCTGGATAAACAGCTGCCGCCAAGGTTGGTAGTGCACCAGCTGCTGCTGGCTGGGCCAATAATTTGTTTATCAACTTTGTTATTTTCTCCTCAGCTGCAGCACCTCGCATTTGAGAGGCAACAGTTTGTAAGTTTGTGTCGGAGTAACCAGGATGAACAGCTATTGGAATAAATGACCAATTATTTTGAATGCGTAAGCGCTCTAGCTCAGATACAAATAACAAATTAGCTAATTTACTTGCGCCATAAACTTGCCACTTTTGATACTTACCAATACCTAGCATCATATTTTTAATGGTTGGGATTGAGTTATCGCCAAAATTTCCCATTCGGTGGGCAAAACTTGAAACAACTACTAGGCGATCTTTAATTTGATCTTTAATTAAACCAGCAAAGGCAAAGTGACCTAGATGGTTGGTGCCTAGCTGTAATTCAAATCCATCAACAGTTTTTCTAAATGGTGTGGCCATAACTCCGGCATTAAGAATTACCACATCAAATTCGCGATCAACTCTGGTGGCTGCTTTTTTAACAGATTCTAAATCTGTTAAATCCATAAGTAGGTAATCAACTAGGCCAGGTCCGATTTGCTTGATAGCAACCCGAGCTTTTTCCACACTTCGAGCGGTGATATAAACATGAGCATTTCTACGGGCAAGTTGTGTGGCTGCTGCCAAACCAATCCCTGAAGTAGCACCGGTTATTAAGAATTTTTTACCAGTTAAATCAGGAATATCAGCTGCGCTCCAATTTTTTGGAATCACTAAAGCTTTTGGCACAAATACTCCCTTTTTAATCTTTCTTTTTAATCTATTTTAAAGTGGAGCTGAGGGGATTTGAACCCCTGACCCCTTGCATGCCATGCAAGTGCGCTACCAACTGCGCTACAGCCCCGCTTGATTTTTAAATCGTAAGGGGCAACCTTATCTAATTAACCGCATCATCTCCAAAGACAGGCTCAGGCAATGATCCGGCATTGTGCTCTGCTAAATACCATCTAGTTCCAGTGTGGTGCTTTGTTAACTCCAATACCGACCAACATGCATTTGATAAACCACCAATAATTCCCCAATGCCCAATCGGTAAATTTAATATTGAACCAAGCACACTTCGAACCGTGCCACCGTGGGTAACAAAGACAATAGTGCCGGAAAAGTTCTCTGTTTCTTTTTCAATTGCAGCTACCGCTCGTTTTGCAACATCACTTCTGCGCTCACCAATCTCACCTGCTGGTTCATCGCCACCTTCATACCAACTTGTAAATAACGCGCCATGGGATGCCCGATTTTCATCAGCTGTTCGACCCTCCCAAAGTCCACCGTTTGTCTCTCTAATATCTGGATTAATCTCAACTTTTTTATTAGTTAATTCAGCAAGAGCTGCTGCTGTTTTTTGTGCTCTAATTAAATCACTTGAAACAATTCGATCTGGTTTTAATGCGGCCAATACTTTTGCCGCCTCTACTACCTGATACTCACCCACCTTATTTAATGGAATATCAGAGCTGCCTTGAAACCGATTCTCTACATTCCAATCTGTCTGGCCATGGCGCCAAAGTACGATACGAATTGGTGATTCTGATTTACTCATTAACGAACGCTCTTTTCTAGTCCTAAATCTATTTTTGGGCAATCATTCCAAAGCCGATCGAGCATGTAGTAATTTCTTAGCTCGGTGCTCTGAATATGCACTACCAAGTCTGTGTAATCTAGCAGCACCCAAGATCCACTTCCCTCTTTTCGGACTGGCTTTTCACCGGCTTGTGCTAATTTCTTTTGCACCTCTTCTGAGAGCGCCTGCAACTGTGGCTCATTGTTTCCAGTAACTAATAAAAATACTTGGTTTAAAACTAATTGCTCTGACAAATCTATTGCCACAATCTCACTACCTAGCTTTTCAGCTAAGGCAGCTGCTGCAATCTTGGTTAATTCTAAAGTTCTATTACCTACTGCCATATAGCCCATACTCTCGAATAAATGTGACTACTTTGGCTGGTAATAAATTACTCACATTCTCTCGCTCTGAAATTGATTTCCTAACCTTAGTTGATGATATATCTAAAGCTTTGATATTTACTTCATCAAAATCAGAGGGTGCAGAGCCTGGTCGATTGATGACCAATACCTTTACCTTTTGTAATAACTCTGCCGATTTATGCCATTGTCCTATGCTTTTTACAGCATCACTTCCTAATATAAGTGTGAAATTTGTATTTGGGTACTTAATTGATAATTCATTAACGGTATCTAGGGTGTAACTATCGCCATCTCTATTTACCTCAAGTGGAAGTACTTCAACTTTTCCAGATAGCCCCATAGAGGTAATAGCTAAATCCGCCATTTGAAATCTTTGTTGGGCAGAAGCGATTGGGGTGTGTGGTTTTAGCCAGGGTTTTCCAGATGGAATTACTAAAACTTTATCAAATTTATTTGCGACCTCTTTTATCAGGTGTAAATGTCCAAGATGAATAGGGTCAAAAGTTCCACCAACAATGGCAAACTCTTTTTGCTCAGTTTGAATAATTAATCTCTATCAATTCTAAGAGTTAAATAAAGCAAAAGTGCAAGTACGCTAAATGCAATTAAACCAAAACCAACTGGTGGAATTGGCAGCTCTCGTGTTGACTCTTCAAGTAAATTCATGCTCTTAGTTTATCCCCTTATCAAGTAAAGATTTAAATCCAGCCTCATCTAGAATAGTAATACCCAATTCTTGAGCCTTATCCAACTTAGAACCGGCGGCATCACCTGCCACAACGAAATCAGTTTTACTCGAAACTGAGGCAGCAGCTTTACCACCTCTTGAAACAATCGCCTCAGTAGCACCATCCCGCGTGAAATCAATTAGCGAACCAGTAACTACTATCGTTAAGCCAGCTAAGGTTTGCTTGAGTTTTTCCTTTGGCGCATCAACCAAAACTACGCCAGCTTTTTCCCATTTTTTAATTATTTGCTTATGCCAATCAAGATCAAACCATTCAATAATTGCATCCGCCATAATCTCACCAACACCATCTATCGCTGCTAGCTCTTCCCTGTTTGCCTTTTGAATATTGGTAAGAGAGCCAAACTTATCGGCTAATGCCTTGGCACTTGTTGGTCCAACATGTCTAATTGATAACGCAACTAATACACGCCAAAGTGGTCTAGTTTTTGCTAATTCTAAGCCAGCGATAAACCGATCTGCAATTACACTTCTAGTGCCATCTTTTTTAACAAAAAATTCTGATTTACTTAAATCTTTTAGGGTTAAGGAAAATAGATCACCTTCATCTACTACTAATTTATCACTGAGCAACGCGGTAGCTGCTTCATAACCAAGTACATCAATATCTAAGGCACTTCTTGAGCCAATATAAAATAATCGTTCTACTACTTGAGCAGGACAGCTCTGCGAGTTAGGGCACCTAATATCAACATCACCCTCACTCATTGCTCGCAATTTAGATCCGCAATCAGGACATTTAGTTGGCATAACAAATGCGCGCTCTGTGCCATCTCGTTTTTCAATTATTGGTGCTAAAACTTCAGGAATTACATCACCTGCTTTTCGAATTAAAACTGTGTCACCGATTAAGACGCCTTTTCTTATTATTTCTTGGCTGTTATGTAATGTGGCATTGGTGATTTTTGATCCAGCCACTTTCACTGGCTCCATAAAGGCAAATGGCGTCACTCGACCAGTCCTACCAACGCTGACACGAATATCAATTAATTTAGTACTTACCTGCTCTGGCGGATATTTATAAGCAATCGCCCATTTAGGAGCTCGTGAGGTAAAGCCCAAAGTATTTTGAACATCAATTTCATTTACCTTGATAACTACACCATCTATTTCGTGTTCGACATTATGACGATTTTTCTCATACTCATCGATAAATTCTTTAACTTGTTTTCGATCTGAAACTACTTTATATCTGGCACTAGTTGGCAGGCCCCAACCTTTTAACAATTCATATGCTTTAGATTGTTTATCAAATGAGATTCCAGTGGCTGCTCCAATTCCATGTACAACTAAATCAAGGGGCCGGCTAGCGGTGATCTTTGGATCCTTTTGCCGCAGCGATCCAGCAGCTGCATTTCTTGGATTTGCAAACCTTGGCTTACCAAGATCTACTAATGAATCATTTAAGTCATCAAAAGCTTTTAGTGGAAAGAAAATTTCCCCTCGAACCTCAAGTTGCTTTGGAATATCTTTACCGATTAATTCAGTTGGTACTGATTTAATTGTTTTAACATTTAAAGTTACATCTTCACCGGTAGCGCCATTGCCTCGAGTTAGCGCTCTACTTAATCGACCATTTTCATAAAGTAAATTGATCGCTAACCCATCCACTTTAACTTCGCATAACCAGGTGTTTTTAATCCCTGCCTTATCAATGCGATCAAACCAAGTATCTAATTCACCATCATCAAAGACGTTATCTAAGCTCATCATCTTTTCAATATGATCATATTGCGCAAAGCTGGTGGAAAACCCACCCCCCACCTCTAATGTTGGCGAGCTTTCAAGTTTGTATTGCGGATACTTACGCTCTAGTTCAAGTAATTGATTCCATAACTTATCAAAAGCGGCATCAGTAATTGATGGGTCATCTAAAACATAATACTTAAATTGATGATCTCTAATCTCTTCCGATAACTCTTGAATCTTATGCCTAATTTCAGCACTCATATTAAATCGTTTCGCAGATAGTGGCAGAGCCAACTACTCGATCACCATCATAAATAACTAATGCCTGCCCGGTTGCCAAACCAAAGACTGGTTCATCTAAGTTTGCAATTAAATTTTGACCATCAAATTTATAACTTGTAGCAAGTGGTGAGCCATGTGCTCTTACCTGAGCAAATCCTCTTAACTCTTGATTAACTTCAGGAGTTGCACCACACCAAACAGGTGGGGTAGCAATAATTGTATTGACCGCCAAATTTTCATGTGTACCCACCACGACCGTATTACTCTTAGGTTCAATTTTTAATACATATCTTGGTTCACCGCTTTTATCAGGCACAGTTAATGCTAAACCGCGGCGCTGACCTATCGTGTAGGTATAAGCACCTTTGTGCTCACCTAGTTTGTTGCCACTTTGATCAAGAATATCGCCAGTTTCACTTCCTAATTTGTCCCGCAACCAGCCAGCGTTATCACCAGATGGCACAAAACAAATGTCATGTGAATCAGGTTTATTTGCAACAAATAACCCTCGCTGCCTAGCCTCTTTCCTGGTATCAGTTTTGACCGTATCTCCGAGGGGAAATATTGCACCCTCAATTTGATCTCTTCGTAAAACTGCTAATACATAGGATTGATCTTTCTCAATATCTGCTGCTCGATGTAATGTTTTTCCATCTGGGCCATCTTTAGTGAGTGCATAATGACCGGTAACTACACCATCAAAACCCAATGCTTTAGCTCGATCTAACACAGCTTCAAATTTGATTTTCTCATTACATCGCAAACACGGATTAGGAGTTCGCCCTGCTTGATACTCAGATAAAAAGTTTTCAACTACCCCTTTGTGAAACTCCTCTGCCATATCCCAGATATAAAAAGGTATGCCAATTACATCAGCGGCGCGCCTGGCATCATGTGAATCTTCAATTGTGCAACAACCTCTAGCCCCAGATCGATACTTTTGTGGATTACTAGATAAGGCAAGGTGCACACCAACTACTTCATAACCGGCATCAACGGCCCGGGCAGCAGCAACTGCAGAATCAACCCCACCACTCATTGCTGCGATTACCTTTAATTTTGTCATTTTTTCCCAGATGCCGCTTTTGATCTTGCAACTACTGTGGCAATTACCGAGCCAAGTTTTGCAATCTCATTAATAGTATTTGAATAACTAAGTGAAAATCTCAAAGTAGAGGTGGTTTCATCCTCGGTTAATCCCATTGCTATTAAGACATGGCTTGGCCGCTGTACACCAGCGCTGCAAGCAGAGCCGGTAGAGCAGGCGATGCCCTCACCATCTAATAACAAAAGTAGTCCTTCAGAATCGGTCTTAGGAAAGGTAATGGAAACAATGCCCGGCAAACTTTTCGCCTGATCCCCATTTACCCAAGCATCTGAGATATTTTTCTTAATTGTTTGAATTAACTCTGATTTTAACTCTCTAATCTTTAACTCACGCTCTTTTCTATTATCAACGGCATTTGCAGCTGCGGCAGCAAATGAGATGATGCCAGGTGCGTTAAAGGTGCCACTTCGTAAATCTCGCTCCTGCCCGCCACCATGCAACACCGGTTCGATATCTAAACCTTTACGTAAAATTAACGCCGCTACCCCTAATGGCCCACCAATTTTATGAGCACTTATAGTGGCTGCTGTGACCCCTAATTTTTTAAAGGAGAGTTCTACTTTTCCAAAACTTTGTACACAATCTGAGTGAACTGGAATATCACCAGCAATTTTTACTACCTGGTTGATATCTTGAATAGTCCCTACCTCATTATTTGCATGCATAATTGAGATTAAAGCAATATTATTTTTATGCTCTTCAACCTGGGTGGCTAATTGTTTAAGATCTATAAATCCATTTCGATCTACATCAATTGCTACAACCTGTGCTCCCTCATGCTCGGCCAGCCAAGTGATTGGATCGGCAACAGCATGGTGCTCAAAGGTTGAGGTAATTATTACTTTCTTATTCTTCTTTACTCCCAGCCAATACAAACCTTTGATGGCCAGATTATTTGCCTCCGTACCAGTTGCGGTAAAGATGACCTCACTTGGCGCGCAATCAATTGCTTGCGCAATTTGCTCTCTAGCTTGCTCTAAATCTTTTCTAACTGATCGACCAGCTGAGTGTAAGGATGAGGCATTGCCTAATTTTTTTATTGCATCAGTTAAGGCTGCAATCGCTGGCTCAACCATGGTAGTGGTAGCAGCATGATCAAAATAGATAGGCACTTGCTAAGTCTAAAGGCAAGAGTTGATGGGTAAGTAATTAACCTTTACGGGCCTTGATTTTTTCCGTGGCCTGCGGCAAAACATTAAACAAATCACCAATAACTGCAAAATCTGCAATCTCAAGAATTGGGGCCTCTGGATCTTTATTAATTGCCACAATTGTTTTTGAAGTCTGCATGCCAGCACGATGTTGGATCGCACCAGATATTCCAGCTGCAACATAGAGTTGTGGTGAAACTGTTTTGCCAGTTTGGCCTACTTGATGTGAGTGTGGATACCAACCCGCATCAGTTGCCGCACGGGATGCACCAACTGCAGCACCTAATGCATCGGCTAATGCTTCAACTGGTTTGAAATCACCATTTGTACCACGACCACCTGAAACCACAATTGATGCTTCAGTTAACTCTGGCCGGCCACCTTTTACCGCTTCCGTTGCACTAGAGATGGTGGCAAGTTTTGCTGAATCAGAGATATTAACTGCAAACTCTTCAACTGCCGGGTTTGAGGTAGCTGCGATTGGCTCGATTGAGTTAGCTCTTAAAGTAATTATTGGTACACCAGTTGTAACTGCTGAGTGCACAGTAGTTGAGCCACCAAATACTGATTGGGTTGTGATTAAATCCTTATCCACCCCAACTGCATCGGTAATAATTCCAGAGTTGGTTTTAACCGCTACCCGGGCTGCAATCTCTTTGCCATTAGCCGATGAGGTAATAAGTAAGGCATTTGGTTTTTTATCAGCAATAATTTGCGCTAGCCCATCTGCAATAGCTGCCACCCCAAACTTATCCCAATCACCACTAGCAGTAATCACCTTATCTACCGGCAAGGTATTTAGCTGCGCAACTATCTCACCCGGATTTGCCGCAAAGACAACGGCGATAGATTCACCAATATTTTTCGCAAAGGTGGCCAGCTCAATGCTTGCTTTAGCGATTTTGCCACCAGAGTGATCAACTAAAAATATTACGCTGCTCATGCCAATCTCTTTTCCACCAGAAAATCAAATAATTTTTCCCCGCCAGATCCTTCATCAGTTAACTTAACACCAGCACCTCGAGCGGGTCTTGGTAGAGCATCTTTTACCGTGCTCCAGGCAGCAGATGCACCCACGGCGGTTGCAGCAAGGCCAGTATCTACTAATGACATAGTGGTAATAGTTTTTTTCTTAGCCGCCATAATTCCTTTAAAGGATGGATATCTTGGCTCATTAATTTTTTCAACTACCGAAAGTACTGCTGGAAAGGATGCGCCAATTACTTGGTTTCCAAACTCAGTAATTCTTTCAACCTCAACCTTTTTTGCAGCTGGATCAACTGCAACCTTGCCGGCAAATGTTAGTTGCGCCCAAGATAGACGCTCAGCAATCATTGCTGGCACCACACTCATTCTGGCATCGGTGCTTTCCGTGCCACAAAGCACTAAATCATAATTACCTTTTTTAATTACCTCAGCTAGTACTAAAGATGTAGCTAGTGCATCTGAGCCTGCCAGGGCGGCATCACTAATTAATATTGCATCATCTGCGCCCATTGATAAAGCTTTTCTAATTGCTTCAGTTGCGCGCTCTGGTCCCATTGAAATCAAAGTAATTGAGTGCCCACTTGCTTCCCCGGCCTCTTTTGTTGGTGAGTTTGCCTCCACAATTCGCAGCGCCTCTTCAACTGCATACTCATCTAAATCATTTAATACCGCATCAACATTTGCTCTATCTAAAACTCCGCCAGCCATTTTTTTCTCAGCCCAAGAGTCTGGAACCTGTTTGATACAGACTGCGATTTTCATACCACGATGTTACTGGATAGTAATATTTTTTGCTATCCCGTTTTACGGTTTAACTGGTTTTAAAACTAGCAGAGAGTGTGACATTGACCGTCTTATCGATTGTTGAAACATCATAAAAACCACCGGCAGAGCGATCTAGTGAATCTCTAGTTGTTACCTGAGTTGGTCCAGTTGAGACTGAGAGTAATGCGCCAACCTCGCCCCCGACCGCTTCGGTAATTGCCGTTGCTCGCTCCTTAGCATCTTGCATAGCAGCTGCTAATAACTTAGCCCGCATCTGATCTAGCGTTGAAAGATAGTAAGCCGGTCCATAATTTCCAACATTAACTCCAGTTGCAAGCAGTGAACCAATGTCATTACTTAATCTAGCTACTAATTGCACATCCTTGGTTCTAACTGTCACAGTTCGATAAGCCTGGTAGGCAAGAATTCGACCAGTTGGATTGCCATTGTTGTACTCACTTACCGCGTTGCTATTAATGGGTCCAAGTTCAATCTGATCTGCTGTAATACCACCATCTAGTAAATACTTTTTTAGCGCATCCGCTGATGAGTCAATCTTTTTAACTGATGAGGCAAGTGTGGCTTGAGATTCATTTAGATTTAAACTCCAGACCGCGTTATCTGCCTTTGCATCCTCAGATGCTGTGCCGGTAACAGTGATGGCATTGCCAGCACGTGCTGCTAAACCAGTTCCAACTTGAAAAAGTCCAAGGGTTAAGCCAGAGGATAAAATTGCAGCAGCTAAAATTGCAGATGCAAATTTAATTCGATCACTTGCTTCAAAGTTCATACCTTAATCTTATCCGCTCTTACTAACACTTTCTGCCATCCCGGAGGCGAGCGCGAGTCGATATGGTTCTAACTCAATCTCCCACTGCATACCCAGTGCACTCTCAAGATTACTTTTAAGCATCTTATGTGAGTAAGAGTTGGTTATTATCTGATTTAACTGGTTTTCATTTACCACTACATCCCCATTTGATGCCAGTGATGCTTGATGTAATCCTAAATCTGGCGTTATGCGGTATAAAATTGCATCTGTGGTTAATTGATTTACCTGTCTAATTTCAAAGCGAATGTAGTGCCAGCCCTTAAGTGCGATAGCTATCTTGTCTGCTACTGGATGCTGGCTTTTATACTCAAGCTCCATTGCCAATGAACCTGGTGATAGTGGTTGTTTAACCCAGGCGATTTTGACTACCTGGTTTAGCTGTTGATTTAGCGCCCACCCAATATGCTCAGTTAATGCAGCTGGCGCAGAGTAAATATGTATCCGCCCAGCATAGATTTGCCTCTTACTCACCAGTACCTGCCTTTAGATCACCCGATGTGACCTTCCCCAGCCCACCGATCATCTAATGCAGTAAGAGATTTATACATCTCTTTTCGTAATTAGCCAATAGCAGGGTAAACTTTGCAACAGTCCGACGCTTGGCAGTACCCGTTCCACTGATTGTTGATTGGGAATCGCTGTAAGAATA
>CAEZVA010000027.1_pt1 | contig 11239 bp, 6 predicted proteins | sample 7264621 | NCBI WGS metagenome assembly CAEZVA01 (sample SAMEA6813844, study PRJEB35770) | freshwater metagenome | biome: Freshwater; feature: Freshwater reservoir; material: water | place: Czech Republic | collected 2017-05-23 | depth 0.5m m
GTAATTTTGTATCGTTTAATACCTTTCAGCGATTTACCGCCAAACTTAATATCCCCTTTAGTTACTTGGTAAACACCAGTTATTACATTAAAGACAGTTGTTTTGCCTGCACCATTAGGCCCAATTAAGCCCAAGATCTCTTGTTTCTTGATGTCAAAGGAGACATCATTGAGTGCAACTACACCACCAAATTGCATTGTTACATTTTCAAGTTTTAAAATTACTTCGCTCATTTTGTTTCCTTTTTAACTAAAGCTTTTTCACGCTTCTTTCGCGGCAGCACGCCATCAGGACGAAGATTCATCATTAGAACAAGCACTAAACCGAAAACTAATAATCTGGCATCAGATAAGAATCGAATACGATCCGGTAGATACCCGAGAACAACAGCACCTAAAATAACTCCCCAGATATTTCCCATTCCACCAAAAATTACACAAGCAAGAATCAAAATAGATACCTGGAGCGTGAAGTTATCAGGTGAGATAAATAGGGTTTTGGATGCGTACAGAACACCAGCGGCGCCACCAACAGATGCCCCCAGCACAAATGCCCAAATCTTGTAGCGAAAAGTTGGCACTCCCATAAGTTCGGCTGCGTCCTCATCCTGCCTAATAGACTCCCAAGCTCGACCTCCGCGACGGGCGCTTAGGCGACGAATCATCCAAATGGTCAACAAAATAATTATCAAAAACGTCCAGAAATACAATCTGTGATTATCAAATGTATATTCAAGTCCAAAAATTGTTGGTGGTGTAGGAATTCCAATAATTCCATTTGCGCCACCTATAGCGGTTAGATTAAGCGCTGTAATACGAACAATTTCGCCAAAACCTAGGGTAATAATTGCCAAGTAATCACCGCGCAGCCGCAGGGCTGGAACTCCTAAAATCAGTCCGGCAAACATTGCCATTGCAATACCAATCGGCAAAATTTCCCAAGTATTCAAGCCCGTCTTAGTTCCGAGTAATCCCATTGTGTAGGCACCAATTGCAAAAAATGCTACATAACCTAAATCAAGCAGACCGCTCTTACCAATAACAATATTTAGGCCAAGAGCCATAATAACAAATATGGCTATCGGGAAGACTAAAACAGATTCATACTCTGCAACTGGAGTATTTAAGAATGTTCCGCCAAGAAATGGCAAGGTCGCAACTAACGCTACTGATGCGACAGCGATAAGGATTCTTGTAAATTTGTTAGATCTTTCCCAAAGGTCAGCACCAAAATCTCTTAGGTTTATCATTATGCCCTCGTTTGTGTGATAGCTTCACCAAACACACCATTTGGCCTGAAATAAAGCACAATAACTAGAATTAAGAAAACTGTTACCGCTTTCCACTGAGTTCCTAAGAAGAAGCTGGCATATGTTTCTACAAGGCCAAGTGAAATTCCACCATAGAAGGCACCTTTAATATTTCCAATACCACCCAAAATTGCTGCGGTAAAGGCGGCTATTCCTAACTCAAAACCAATGCTAAAAGATGTATTTTCATACTTAAGCGTATAGAAGAATCCAGCCGCTCCTGTCATAAGGCCACCAATTAAAAATGTTCCAGATACTACAAAATTTAAGTTAACACCCATTAACTTTGCAGCATCTTCATTCATAGATACAGCTCTAATAGCTTTACCTAATCTTGTTCTTTGCACAAACTGTTGCAACATGATGTACAAAATCAATCCAGATATCACGACTATTGCATTATCTAGTCGTAAGTTTCCGCCAAAAACAGTGGCTAGCGAACTCTTTTCCATTACTCGAGGGCTGCCTACATACCTTGAATCAGTAATAATTCGCATAAACTCTGCTAATACAATTGACATACCAATTGCCGAAATAAGCGGGGCTAGTTTGTTCGAACCCTTATTTCGTAGGCGTCTATAAGCTACTAGCTCCAATATAATAGATAAGAAACCTGAGACGATCATTGAACCAGCCAAACAGGCTAGTAATATAAATACCAGTCTCATTCCGGTTGCAGGCTCTGATTGCTGCGTAAAATTAAAAACATCTCGGATGATCACGACAGTTGCAAAGGTGCCGTACATGAAAATTTCAGAATTCGCAAAATTAATCATTCTCAATACCCCATAAACCATGGTGTATCCAAGCGCAATCAATACATAAATAAATCCAAGGCTAAGCCCACCAAAGGTTAATGAGGTGAACTGATCTTGGAAATTACTAAGCATCTATTTTCTCCACTGGGCTATAGTCACGCATTTTGAATTAGATAACAAGACTCTAACAGATTAAGAAGCGTCTGAGAGATTTACACCTCTCAGACGCTTGGTTACTTAATACCCTTTAGTTTTAACTAAAGTTTTTACTTTACTGCGCCTGTGAACTTGATTGCCCCACCCTTGATTTCAAAGGAGTTCATTGGGCCACCAGCTACATCACCATTCTTATCGAACGCAATAGTTGTTCCGGTGATTGACTTACCCTTGTATGCCTTTACGCACTTAAGCATATTGGCTCGAGTAGAAACACCTTTAGCGATGCAACTTAACAGAATATTTGCTGCATCAATTGACTCTGCTGCGTAAGTTCCTGATGAAACTCCTACCTGCTTCTTGAAATCTGCTTCTAGAGAGGCCTTGATCTCAGTCAAAGGTACAGTTCCAGCAGTCATTCGTACTCCTTCAAGAATAGAAGCACTTGCTAGAGTTAGAATTCCTGGGCTAAGTACTCCGTCTCCACCTGCAAGAACTCCTTTGTAACCAGAGTCACGAAGTTGACGATATAGAGATGCTGCTTGAGCATAGTAACCAGTAAAGATTACAACGTTTGCACCTGAAGAAGTTACCTTAGAGATAGTAGCAGTCCAGTCAGTTGTCTTGTCTGAAACGCTGTCTTGGCCAGTAAATGTAAATCCACCTAGCTTCATATAATCAACAAGTCCAACACCGTATGGTGATTGATCATCAATTACGAAAACTTTTGGTGCAGTTACACCCTTAACTGCCAATTTATACAAAGCTGGTCCTTGTACCTTGTCAGTTGCTACGACGCGGTGGAAAACTGGAAAACCAATTAATCCATCAGATGGGTTCGTGATTGATACGCGAGTTGCAGATGGTGAAACCATTGGAAGGCCAGTTGCCTTGTAGAAAGGAAGTGAGTTGATTGTTGCACCTGAGTATGCCGGTCCAACTAATCCAATGATCTTCTTATTTGAAGCTGTTCCTGGTGCAACCTTAGCTGCCTCAGTTCCGCTTCCTTGATCATCTACCTCAACGATTTTTACTGAATACTTACCTTTGTTCTTTGCATTGAAAAGTTTTACGGCGTACTTAACACCATTTAACTCATCGATACCAACTTGAGCCTCTTCACCAGTTAGTGGGCCTTGGTAAGCAATGGTTACAACCTTTGCAGCTGCATTCGATGCTGGAGCGATTGCTACAGCAGTTCCTGCTGCAAGTGCAAAAGCTGCAACAACTGAAATTAAGCGTTGCTTCTTCATTTAGTACCTTTCATTCATGATCATGTCCCTTACGAAAAAGGGAGATGTGAAGGATAGACCATCGCCTAACCCCTAGCCAAGAAAAACAGGTGGGTATAAGAATTAACAGGATTCCTGAGAGGTAATAGTTACCTAAAAGTTATGAACCAGGGATGGAAGGGGGTGAAATTATCGCCTCGGCCACAGCCTTCATGGAGGTCCTTTGGTCCATGGCCGTTTTTTGAATCCATGAAAAAGCCTCCGGCTCAGATAGATTTAAAGCCTTCATCAGAATTCCCTTAGCTCGATCTAACAGTTTGCGAGTCTCTAATCTTTCATACAAATCTGCAACTTCATTTTCAAGAGTTTTCATTTGTCGATGTCTGCTAATTGAAATTTCAATTGCAGGAAGTAAATCATTTATTGTGAAGGGTTTTACAACATAAGCCATCACACCTGAATCTCTTGCTCTTTCAACTAATTCTTTTTGACTAAAAGCAGTAAGCATTAGCACAGGACAAATACCTATTAATTGCTCAGCTGCTGAAATGCCATCCAAGATCGGCATCTTTACATCCAAAATTATCAAATCTGGCTTATGTTCGGTTGCTAATGTGATTGCCTCTTGACCATTGGTAGCTTGTGCAACTACTTGATAGCCAGACTCAGTTAACATTTCAACTAAGTCCATTCGGATTAATGTTTCATCCTCAGCAACAACAATTCGATACATGGTATTACTCTTTGTATCGTTATTTGTTTGGCTCATGTGCCTCGAGTCGGATTCGAACCGACACTATACGGTTTTTGAGACCGTCCTCTCTACCGTTGGAGTACCGAGGCGAAAAGAGAGGTGTAGTTTATATTGGTAATCTTTTAAAGACTAATTATTTTCGATACGCGGGCGCAACCCCTGTAACCGCATCTCCAATTTTATGAACTCTCATAGCGTTAATTGAACCTGGAATGCCAGGAGGCGAACCTGCCACAATTAAAACCAAATCTCCAATTTTTACTCTCTTTGATTCAATCAGGATTGAGTCAACCTGCATAACCATTTCATCGGTGTGGTTAACAACCGGAGTTAACATTGACTCAACTCCCCAAGAAAGAGCTAGTCGATTGTATGTTCCGATTTCAGGAGTTAATGCCAACATCGGAATTGCAGAACGAAGTCTAGACATCCTCCGAGCTGAGTCACCACTTTGCGTAAAAGCTACTAAAAATTTTGCACCAACTGTTTGACCAACCTCTGTTGCAGCTTTAGTGATCGCGCCGCCCTTGGTGACAGGTGAATGTTTTAGTGGCGGAATTTGATCAAGTGCAATTTCTTCGGTTCGTTCAATAATTCGGGCCATGACTTTTACTGCCTCAATTGGGAACTGACCAACGCTTGTTTCACCTGACAGCATTAACGCATCTGCACCATCTAGCACAGCATTTGCACAATCAGTTGCCTCTGCTCGAGTCGGTTGAGAATTATTGATCATTGAATCTAACATTTGAGTGGCCACAATTACCGGCTTTGCAGATTCTCTCGCCATGGTTATGCATCTTTTTTGAACCATTGGAACATCCTCAATTGGAAGTTCAACCCCAAGATCTCCTCTTGCCACCATAATTCCATCAAATGCATCAACAATCTCCTGTAGATTTTCTACAGCTTGAGGCTTTTCGATCTTGGCAATGATAGGAATTCTTATTCCTTCCTCATCCATCACTTTATGAACACCTTTAATATCGTCGGCGCTTCTTACAAATGACAGCGCAATAAAATCAGCCCCTGCTTTTAATCCCCATCTTAAATCTGCAATATCTTTCTCAGATAAAGCAGGTACTGAGACCGCTACTCCTGGAAGATTTATACCTTTATTATTACTAACGGACCCAGGCTGAACTACCTCCGTGATTACATCACTGCCTTTAACTTCAACTACTCTGACAGATACTTTTCCATCATCTATCATGATTAAATCGCCCTTACGGCAATCCCCTGGCAGTCCCTTGTAGGTTGTTCCGACCCGGTCCTTAGTTCCAGAAATATCATCTGTAGTAATTACAAATTTATCCCCAACAGCAAGCTCATGCGGACCATTTGAAAATCTGCCAAGTCTTATCTTTGGTCCTTGTAAATCAACCAATATTGCTACTGCTTTATTAAATTTCTTTGATACAGATCTAACGGTATCTAACCGCGCTTGATGCTCTTCATATCCTCCGTGGGAAAGATTTAATCGAGCCATGTTCATGCCGGCATTAATCAACTCAGTCACTTTTTCGACAGACTCAACCGCAGGGCCCATAGTGCAAACAATCTTTGCGCGACGCATACCTAGACCCTAAACCATTAATGGTCTTGCTGTAGGTTCAATTGGAAAAGGAAGTTGCGTGTGTCCGGTCAAGTACTTATCAACGGATGCGGCTGCACTTCTTCCTTCTGCAATCGCCCAGACAATTAAGGACTGTCCGCGCCCGGCATCACCACATACAAAAACGCCATCGCAGGAAGTTGCATAATCTTCATCTCGTTTAATATTTCCACGCTCATCTAACTCAACCTCTAATTGAGTAAGCATCTCTGATTTCTCTGGACCAGTAAACCCCATAGCCAAAAATACTAAATCAGCCGGAATAATCTTTTCACTTCCTACAACTTGCTCAAATTTTCCATCAACAAACATTGTTTCGACTAGTTTTAGGCCGGTTAAATTCCCCTGTGAATCTTTCATAAATTCTTGAGTTGATACAGCATATAATCTTTCACCAGATTCCTCGTGCGCACTGCTAACTCGGTAGATCATTGGGTATGTTGGCCACGGCTGATTACTTGGTCGCTCTTCAGTTGGTCGCGGCATAATTTCAAGCTGGGTAATCGATTTTGCTCCTTGACGAATTGCAGTTCCTAAACAATCAGCACCCGTATCACCGCCACCTAGAATCACAACATCTTTGCCAGCAGCATTTATAGTTGGTTCAGAATCTAGCTCGCCTAGTGCTTGTTTATTTCCCCAAGGCAAGTACTCCATTGCTTGATAAATTCCGCTTGCATCTCGCCCTGGTATGGCTAAATCTCGCCAGTTTGTAGCACCAATAGCGATTACTACCGCGTCATATTTGTTACGTAGCGCACTTCCTGAAATATCTTTTCCTATACTTACATTTGTCCTAAATCGCGTTCCTTCTTGCTCCATCTGCTTAATTCTGCGATCAACAATTGATTTTTCCATTTTAAACTCTGGAATTCCATACCTTAAAAGCCCACCAATTTTATCGGCGCGTTCATAAACTGCCACAGTGTGACCTGCTCTAGTTAATTGTTGCGCAGCTGCTAAGCCAGCCGGACCTGAACCAATAACTGCAACAGTTTTTCCAGATAATCTGTCTGGGATTAAAGGAACTACTCGATTATCTTTGAAAGCCTCTTCGATGGTTCGTAGTTCAACCTGTTTGATTGTTACAGCATCTGAGTTAATCGCAACCACACAAGCTGTCTCGCAAGGAGCTGGGCAAAGTCGCCCAGTAAATTCTGGAAAATTATTTGTAGCATGCAATCTATCTATCGCATCAGATTTTTCGCCCCGCCAAATTAAATCATTCCATTCTGGAATTAGATTTCCGAGCGGACATCCTTGGTGGCAAAATGGAATGCCACAATCCATGCACCTGCCGGCTTGTTTTTGTAGATCAGAAAAATCTTGTTCTTGGTATACCTCTTTCCAATCCTTAATACGTACATCAACAGGTCTTCGCTTTGGAAGCTCTCTTGGTGTTGTCAAAAAACCCTTTGGGTCAGCCATTTAACACCGCCATTACTTCACTCTCGGCCGAGAGACCAGACCGTTCTGCCTTTGCCATAACTTCCAATACTCGCGCATAATCTCTTGGCATCACTAGAGAAATTCGTGATTTATCTGAACTCCAATTCTTAGATAACTCACCTGCAATCTTTGAACCAGTCTCAGCAAAGAATTTTGAAATATTTTTTCTTACCATCTCCTCTTGATCCTCAGGTAGAGACAAAATATCGACCAACTCTGGATTAACAAGTCTGTGATCTAAATCCAAAATAAATGCACGCCCACCAGACATGCCCGCTGCAAAATTACGTCCTGTTTTCCCAAGCACGATTACAGTTCCACCTGTCATATATTCGCAGCCATGATCGCCAACACCTTCAACAATCGCTATGGCACCTGAATTTCTGACACAGAACCTTTCACCTACAACTCCAGCAATCATTATTTCACCAGAGGTTGCGCCATATCCAATAACATTTCCAGCTATTACATTTTGATTAGATTCAAAAGTTGCTCGCTCATCAGGTCTAATTATTATGCGACCGCCTGATAAGCCCTTTCCAACATAATCATTGCTATCGCCATAAAGTCTTAGCGTCAAGCCGCTTGGAATGAATGCACCAAATGACTGGCCGGCAGAACCATGGAAAGTGATATCTATCGTGTCGGTAGGCAATCCTGAGCCACCAAACTTTCGAGTGATCTCCGCTCCTAGCATTGTGCCGACAGTTCTATTCACATTTCGAATTGGAACTTCCAGCCTAATCGGAGTTTTCTTTAATAAAGCTGCTTGGGATAGGTCAATTAATTTATTATCCAGTGCAGATGAAAGCCCATGATCTTGAGTAGAAAGATTTTTTCTAGGAGCGTTCTTTTCTGGACTGATTAATAATGGTTTTAGATCCAAGCCATTTGCTTTCCAATGATCAATCGCGTTTTTAGTATCAAGTAGTTCCACTTGCCCAATTGCTTCCTCTAGATTTTTAAAGCCAAGTTGAGCCAGGAGCTCTCTAACCTCTTGTGCAATATACTCAAAAAATGTTTCAACAAATTCAGGCTTTCCCGTAAATTTCTTTCTTAGCTCTGGATTTTGTGTTGCTACGCCAACTGGGCAGGTATCTAAATGGCACACTCTCATCATTACGCAACCGGATACAACCAATGGTGCTGTTGCAAAACCAAACTCCTCAGCACCTAGTAACGCCGCTATTACGACATCGCGGCCGGTTTTCATCTGGCCATCAACTTGAACAACAATCCGATCTCGAAGACCATTTAAAATTAATGTCTGTTGAGTTTCAGCAAGACCTAACTCCCAAGGTGCACCAGCGTGTTTTAAAGATGTTAATGGCGAAGCACCGGTTCCACCATCATGACCTGAAATTAGAACAACATCAGCATGGGCCTTACTTACACCGGCTGCAACCGTTCCTACTCCAACCTCTGCAACTAGCTTGACGTGAATTCGGGAATCCTTATTTGCATTCTTAAGGTCATGAATTAACTGTGCTAAATCTTCGATTGAATAAATATCGTGATGTGGTGGTGGCGAGATGAGTCCTACTCCTGGAGTTGAATATCTAACCTTTGCAATCCATGGATAAACCTTATTTCCAGGAAGCTGACCTCCCTCACCTGGTTTTGCTCCCTGCGCCATCTTTATTTGAATATCATCAGCATTAACAAGATACTCACTAGTGACACCAAACCTACCGCTAGCAACTTGTTTAATTGCAGAACGTTTTGAATCACCATTAATCTCAGGGATATTTCTTGCTGGATCCTCGCCACCCTCTCCAGTATTTGATTTACCACCAATTCGATTCATAGCAATCGCTAAAGTTTCGTGTGCCTCTTGAGAAATTGAGCCATAAGACATCGCACCAGTTGCAAATCTTTTTAAGATTTCAGATACCGGCTCAACTTCTTCAATTGGTATTGGTTTTCTTAGCCCTTCTTTAAAAGTAAACAATCCCCTTAATGTCATCAAGCGCTTAGATTGGTCATCTACTCTTGCGGTATAACGCTTGAATACATCAAAACGCTTTGCTCTAGTTGCATGTTGCAATGTGAAAACTGTCTCAGGATCGAACAGATGTGGTTCACCTTCACGGCGCCACTGATACTCCCCACCTATTTGAAGTCGCTTGGATCCTGGAATTTCTCCGCCTGGTGGATAAGCAATGTGGTGTCTTTGAATAGTCTCTTGTGCAACAGATTCGATACCTACTCCACCTAATCTGGAGGTAACGCCAACAAAATATTCATCAACTATTTCCTTAGATAATCCGATAGCTTCAAAGATTTGTGCCCCTGTGTAGGAAGCAATAGTTGAAACTCCCATCTTGGACATAACTTTAAGCACACCTTTGCCTAAAGACTTTATTAAATTACGCACTGCTTTCTCTGGAGTTATTCCTGTAATTACACCCTGCCTTACTAAATCCTCCGCACTTTCCATAGCTAAATATGGATTTACAGCAGCTGCTCCAAAACCAATTAGCAACGCCACATGATGAACTTCGCGCACCTCACCGCTTTCAACAACTAGTCCAACCTTTGTTCGACTTTTCTCACGAATCAAATGGTGGTGTACCGCTGAGGTTAAAAGCAGAGATGGAATTGGTGCATTTTCTGCATCGCCATCTCTATCAGATAAGACAATTATTCTTGCCCCATCTTCGATCGCCTTCGATACTTCCTTTTGAATCTCTTCAATTCTGGCTACTAGAGATTTTCCACCACCGGCAATGTTAAATAAGCCTCGAACTACATGTGAAGCCAAACCAGGTTGATCGCCGTCGGCATTAACATGAATTATTTTTGCTAACTCATCATTATCTATTACTGGAAACTGCAATGATATTTGTCGACAGGAAGCTGCTCCTGGATCTAAGAGATTATGTTCTGGGCCAATTGAACTACCCAGGGAGGTAACTAATTCTTCTCTAATGGCATCTAATGGTGGATTCGTAACTTGTGCAAATAACTGAGCAAAATAATCAAAAAGTAATCTTGGCTTATCAGATAATGCAGCAATTGGCGTATCTGTTCCCATTGAGCCCAATGGTTCATAACCATTCTTTGCCATTGGTGTAATAATGATTCTTATCTCTTCTTCTGTGTATCCAAAGGCTCTTTGTCTCCGGACAACAGAGGAGTGCGGATAAACAATATGTTCTCTAGATGGCAGATCGCTTAACCTGACTAAGCCAGCATGTAGCCAATCTGCATAGGGGGCTGAATCTGCAAGTGTTTTTTTGATCTCGTCATCTTCAATAATTCGGCCTTCTTCAATATCAACCAAAAACATTTTGCCTGGCTGCAGCCGACCTTTTCGCACAATTTTTTCTGGAGGAAAATCTAAAACTCCAACCTCACTAGAAAGTACAACTAGTCCATCGCTTGTTACCCAAAACCGTGATGGTCGCAATCCATTTCTATCTAGCACTGCACCAACCTGTTTGCCATCAGTAAAGGTCACGCACGCTGGACCATCCCATGGCTCCATCAAAGTTGAATGGTAAGAGTAAAAGTCCTTTAACTTCTGCGGCATTGTTGAATGATTCTCCCAAGCCTCTGGAATCATCATTAACATTGCGTGCGGTAAAGATCTACCGCCAAGATATAAAAGCTCTAATACTTCATCAAAGGAAGCAGAATCACTTCCAGAATTATCAACTATTGGGAATAGCCTTTTTAAATCTCCTGGGATTAATTCACTCTCTAGTAAGGACTCGCGCGCTCTCATCCAGTTCCGGTTTCCTTTTACTGTATTAATCTCTCCGTTATGAGCTATATATCTATATGGATGAGCTAATGGCCAAGATGGGAATGTGTTAGTAGAAAATCTAGAGTGCACAAGAGCTAAGGATGATTCAACTAATGGATTAGAAAGATCAGGGAAAAAAACTTCTAGTTGACCAGTAGTCAACATTCCTTTGTAAACAATAGTTCTAGTTGATAATGATGGGATATAAATCTTTA
>CAEZVA010000037.1_pt1 | contig 7931 bp, 7 predicted proteins | sample 7264621 | NCBI WGS metagenome assembly CAEZVA01 (sample SAMEA6813844, study PRJEB35770) | freshwater metagenome | biome: Freshwater; feature: Freshwater reservoir; material: water | place: Czech Republic | collected 2017-05-23 | depth 0.5m m
CATGAGACATCTCTGCTTCATGAACCAGTTTATAAATCCAGTCCAGCCTCAGTTGAAAATTACTGGTGGCGCACTGAACGACAAACCCTGACCGCATTAGAAGATGGAAAATACATTTTGTTTACTATTCGAAATCGAAGTGAGCCCTTTAAATGGATTAAGTCAGATCCAGTTGCTGCCGGGCAATTTGCCAAGACTTTAGCCACCCTTTCCCCTGAGATGTTGCAGTACAAGCACCTGGTAGAAAAACGTGAAGAATTTATCTCATACCTAAATTAGCCTTGTAAATAATGGTGGTAGATAGCTTTCGCTTTGAAACCTAAGAGTTAGACTCATCCGGTGAATTCAAATGAGCATGACGCAAAATGGGTATCTGAGTTTTTAGCTTCAAGGCGGAGCACTAGAGATTTCTTACCTACTCCAGTACCACAAGAGGTACTGGATCAAATTCTTACTGACTCACTAACCGCTCCAAGTTGGTCAAATACTCGCCCTTTCAAAGTTGCGATAGCAACTGGTGATGTTAGGGATCGAATTAGTAATGAGTTTTTATCTCGCTGGGGTGTTTTGTCAAAGATAATGCGTAAGGGAGTTAAGAACAAACTGCGCCTGCTTTACTCAAGATATGGTCTGCCAACTAGCAATCGAACCATTGTTAAACCTTATGTGGCAGAGCTTCGACCCAGAGCACAAAGAGTTGGCAAGGAGCTATACGAATTATTTGGTGTTAAGCGCGGTGATCGTGAAGCCAGAGATAAGCAGTGGGGTAAGAACTATGCATTCTTTGGCGCCCCAGTTGAGTTGTTTATTTATATCCATAAAAGCCTTCATGTCTACGCCGCATCTGATGCAGGTTTAATGATGCAAAATTTAATGCTTTCAGCCCACGCTCACGGACTTGGCACATGTGCGCAGGGAGCGGTGAATATTTGGGATGATGCTATTCGTAAAGAGTTTGATATTTCAAAAGATTACCGGTTGCTATGTGGGCTAGCCATTGGATACCCAAGCAACTCACCCGTTAATCAATTTCAAGCAAATAGAATTAGCACAGATGAGATGATTGTTAGGCCAAAGAAGGATTAAGTAGTTAAGCAAATGAAAGTAAAGGACTCCTCGCGTCAGGCCCATTTTCCTGCAATTTTAAAAAAGCATGGCAAGAGCATGAGGTATTGGCTTGCGACAGTAAAAAAACTTGAAGCTGAGAAATACCCGGCTCAGATTGCGCACTTAAAAAATAAATATGGCTTCTCTCAAACTCATGCAAATGCTCTGGTGATGTTTGCCAAAGGCTCAAAATCATCTAAAAGATTTGCCAATCACAGTGAGTATTACAAATCAATAGATCCCCGACAAGCTAAAACAGTTAAGAGAATTTTTCGTTCAATATTGCGAAAGTATCCTAAATTAGAGCAGGTGATTGCTTGGAATCAACCAATGCTAAAGCATGAGGGCAGGTATATCTTTGGCGTTTCAACTGCTAAGAACCATATTCTGATAGCACCATTTGATGCCAAGGTATTTAAGCAAATCACTCCGTATTTTAGCGATTTTAAAATTAACAAGAAAACTATTGCTTTGCCTAATGATTGGTCAGTTGATACCCGTGCCCTGCATAAACTTATTGGCCTATCGATTACAAAAAAGAAATAAGTTTCTTCTTAATCTAATTTAGACTTTTTCCTACTCGCCTTCAATGAACTTAAACCATGTGGGATTAATTCAGTTACTGCAACTGTGAACATAATGCCAGCAACTAGTGTTAGCAACTTTGCTACTAAAATCTCCGACAAAGCCGCACTCTCATAAAGCACTACAGCTGCTCCAGAAATTTCAGCAACTGTGGCAGCTGCAACTAACGCAAATACTTTCTTTGAACTCATGCCGGCGGCAACTGCGGTTACAGCTATTGCTAGCCCTTCTGGAATATTGTGTAGTGATATGGCTAAGGCTGCTACTAATCCAGATTGAAAATCAACAATTGCAGTTGATATTGCAACTGAGCCCTCTGGAAAATTGTGCAAAGTCAGGGCTGCGGCAACCAATATGGCTGATTTTTCTAACTTACTACCTGCCATGTCTAATTTATCTGATAAAAATCTCAGAGCTAAAACAACCAATACACCAATTACTAGCCATAAAATTATCGAGCCACTGGATAATCCGACTTTATTTGCAGTTGGAATTAGTTCAAAGGCGCTAAGTAAAATCATCGCTGCTGCTGCAACTAGCAAAGAGGCGGCAACTAAGTATTGAGATAGATTTTTTCTAACCGCAACTATTACCCAACCAATCATGGTGGCAAGGGCCGCAAGAAGTGAGAGGATAAAACCAACTTGGTTATTATCTAGATTAATCACAAGGCTGCCGTTAGAACTTATTTCACCAAGATTGGTGAATAAATTCTAATTTGAAAATCTGGGTTAGAACTCCCAGTCTTCATCTTTTGTTGCCTCGTGCTTTCCAATTACATAAGAAGAGCCTGAACCAGAGAAGAAGTCATGATTCTCATCTGCATTTGGCGATAAGGCAGACATAATCGCAGGATTTACCTGAGTACTCTCATGTGGGAAGAGGGCTTCAAAACCTAGATTCATCAAAGCTTTGTTAGCGTTGTAATGTAGGAAGTGTTTAACATCCTCGGTAAGTCCTAGTGGATCATAAAGATCTGCTGAGTACTTAATCTCATTTTCATATAACTCAAGTAGTAAGTCATATGTGTAAGCCTTAATCTCTGCGCGATAGGCAGGAGTTTCTAACTCCATACCTTTCTGGAACTTATAGCCAACGTAATAGCCATGAACTGCTTCATCGCGAATAATTAAACGAATTAGATCGGCAGTATTGGTTAATTTAGCTCTAGATGACCAATACATAGGTAGATAAAAGCCAGAATAAAACAGGAATGACTCAAGCAGGGTGGATGCTACTTTGCGCTTTAATGGATTATCGCCTCGGTAGTAATTCAAAACAATCTCAGCCTTGCGCTGTAAATTCACATTCTCTTCTGACCATCTAAATGCGTCATCAATTTCAGCAGTTGCACTAAGAGTTGAAAATATTGAGGAGTAACTCTTGGCATGAACTGATTCCATAAATGAGATATTGGTATATACCGCCTCCTCATGCATTGTTAATGCATCTGGAATCAAAGTCAGCGCACCCACAGTGCCTTGAATTGTGTCTAACAATGTCAGACCGGTAAATACTCGCATGGTTAAAGATTGTTCCTCTGGTCGCAATGTGGCCCAAGATGGAATGTCATTAGATAGCGGAACTTTTTCGGGCAACCAGAAGTTAGAGGTTAGGCGATTCCATACCTCAAGATCAATTGGATCCTCGATCTTATTCCAATTAACCGGACGGGTAATTTTGCTAGCTAACTTCATCTTCTTATCGCTCTCACTTGAACTAATTAACATATCACTCATAGCATGCAACTCACGCAATCTGAAACTTCTGTTCCCTCTAGTGCCATCTGCCTAATTCTAATGTAGTAGATGGTCTTGATCCCAGCCTTCCAAGCTGTGATCTGTGCCTTATTGATATCTCTAGTTGTAGCAGTATCTTTAAAGAACAAAGTCAGCGATAACCCTTGATCAACATGTTGTGTGGCTGCTGCATAGGTAGCAATGATTTTCTCTGGACCAATTTCATACGCATCTGCGTAATACTCCAAATTATCATTTGTTAGATATGGGGCTGGATAGTACACCCGACCCAACTTTCCTTCTTTTCTAATCTCAATCTTTGATGCCACTGGGTGAATTGAGCTAGTTGAGTTATTGATATAAGAGATTGAACCAGTAGGTGGAACAGCCTGCAGATTCTGGTTATAAATACCGTGCTGCTTAATCTCTTCACTCAGCGCCTTCCAATCATCTTGAGTTGGAATTGCAATATTTGAATCAGTAAATAATTGAGCAACCCGAGCAGTCTTTGGCTTCCACTCTTTTTCAATGTACTTCTTAAAGAACTCACCAGAGGCGTACTTTGATTTCTCAAAGCCTACGAAAGTTTTATTTCGCTCTTTTGCAATCTTATTTGATGCCGTTAGGGCATGGAACAAGATCGTGTAAAAGTAAATATTTGTAAAATCCACACCCTCATCAGATCCATAATGAATTCGCTCACGAGCTAGGTAGCCGTGCAGATTCATTTGGCCTAGACCAATCGCATGGGACTTATCATTACCATCTTTTATAGAGGTAACAGAGGCAATATTGCTCAAATCTGATACGGCAGTTAAAGCTCTAATCGCCGCTTCCACCGTTAATGGAAAGTTTGGTGAATCCATAGTCTTGGCGATATTTAATGATCCTAAGTTACAGGAGATATCTTTGCCGACCTGGTTATAACTTAAATCTTCGTTATAGGTAGTTGGCGTATTAACCTGCAAGATTTCAGAGCATAGGTTAGACATGTTGATTCGACCGGCAATTGGGTTGTCCCGATTTACCGTATCTTCATAAACGATATATGGATAACCTGATTCAAATTGCAACTCCGCAATGGTTTCAAATAATTTTCTAGCATTAATCTTTGACTTACGAATTCTGGCATCATCTACCATCTCTTGGTACTTCTCAGTGACGCTGATATCACTCATTGGTACGCCATAAACTTTTTCCACATCATATGGTGAGAACAGATACATATCCTCATTGGTTCTAGCTAGATCCAAAGTAATATCTGGAATTACCACGCCCAAACTTAAGCTCTTAATTCGAACCTTTTCATCAGCATTCTCACGCTTAGTATCTAGGAACTTTAAAATGTCTGGATGATGAGCATTTAAATAAACCGCGCCTGCTCCTTGGCGAGCTCCTAATTGATTTGCGTAGCTAAATGCATCCTCTAACATCTTCATTACCGGAATCACGCCAGAAGATTGTCCTTCAATCTTCTTAATCGGTGCTCCACTCTCTCTAATATTTGTTAGCAGTAGTGCAACTCCGCCACCACGCTTTGATAATTGCAATGATGAGTTGATAGATCTAGCGATCGATTCCATATTATCTTCGGTTCGAAGTAAGAAACAGGAAACAAGTTCACCGCGTTGGGCTTTACCGCTATTTAAAAATGTTGGTGTTGCTGGCTGGAATCTGCCAGAGATAATCTCAGCAACTAGTGTCATTGCACGTTGCTCATCGCCTTCAGCTAGCAATAAGGCGGTCATAACAATTCGATCTTCAAATCGCTCTAAGTAGCGATTGCCATCAAAGGTCTTTAGCGCGTAGCTGGTGTAAAACTTAAAGGCGCCAAGGAAGGATTCAAATCTAAACTTAAATGAATAGGCGTAATCATGGATCTTGGTGATGAATTCAAATGAGTACTTATCTAGTAACTCTTTTTCGTAGTACTCATCCTCAACTAGATAATCCAACCGCTCTTTTAGGTTATGGAAAAATACGGTGTTCTTATTTACATGCTCTAAGAAGTACTGACGGGCGGCTTGACGATCTTTTTCGAATTGGATTTTGCCATCTGCCCCATACAGGTTGAGCATGGCATTTAACTCATGGTAGTTATAGCTCGAGTCTTTCGGCTTCTCCATTAAAATTGCTTCCACATTAAATCCATTCTCTCTTTGACCGTCGTTACATCATGTGGGGTGCCGATTAGCTCAAATTGGTAGAGCAACGGAACATTACATTTTTTGGCGATTAATTCACCAGCGTAGCAATACTTATCCCCAAAATTTGTATTACCGGCGGCGATTACTCCTTTTATTAGATCACGATTCTTCTTAACATTTAAAAACTTTATTACCTGCTTTGGTACCCCGGACTCATCCTTGCCATTGCCATAGGTTGGGGTTACCAACACATAGGGCTCGGCTACCTCGATCTGCTCACTTGCCTGTAGTGGTATTCGCACCGCTGGCAGATCTAACTTCTCAACAAACCTCTTTGTGTTTTCAGAGACGTTGGAGAAGTAGACGATCCTAGGCATGTTGATTTCAAGACTACTTTAGGCAACCGACAGCTTTGAGATCATGTCTGGTCTAAAGCCTGACCAATGCTCATCTCCTGCTATTACAACTGGCGCCTGTTGATACCCCAGAGCCTTAATCATCTCGTAAGCGTCTTCATCCGTACTTAGATCCACGATCGAGTAATCGATCTTGCCCTTATCTAAATACCGCTTCGTAGTGTCACACTGCACACAGGAAGGTAGCGTGTAAACGGTTACTTGCATGAGCTCTCCTTAAAATTGGGGTCGCAAAATGAGAAAAATGCATCTAAAGGTTAGGAATTGCCTTTACAGTATTTACTCTTTTTGCAGACTTACACTTCTTAATATTCCAAATTAAGAGCTCCGGTTTACTCGCAGGGGATGCGGTAGTGGGATAACGCCGGAAGGATCTGGATTTTGGCCTATTAAGTTGTGAAAGACAACTATAAACCCGCACTATAGGTTTGTGTGGGAGCGACACGAGTTGTGGGTAAGCCCAAGCTGGCCTTTAAGCGCCTAGGCCCCTAGCAAAACCAGCACAACCGCCCCAGCTAAGCCGTATTTTGTGGCAGCCCTAGCCAAGCCACTTCACCGCCTAGCCCACTTAAAGGCAGTTATGGCTAATTTTTCCAACCTGTTTGAAATTAGAGTTATAAAAAAATAAGAAAAGATGCTTAACTGCTTAGACTTTTTTCCATAACATCAATTACGCGATCCTTTTTTATCAATTGTTCAACAAATTGATAACCACGATTTTGATAAAATGCCCTCTGCCCTTCAGTCCAAAGATAAATATGTGAAATTCCATACTCAACTACTTTGCGCTCCATTAATTGCAAAACTTGTGTGCCAACACCACTACCCCGTAGATCTTCCCTAACTACAAATGCCACAATCCAAGGTTTGTACTTTCTTAACTCCTCAAAATCATCAAAATCACAAAGCCCAATTGAGGCAACTACCTCCTGCTTTCCGGCCACATTTACTATTGCCAGAAATAGCAGCTCTTGGTCGGTGCCAGCTAAATCCCAATTTTGGTAATCAGATTTTTTTGTGTTGGCATAAAAATTGTGCCAATCCTGCTCCGAAAACTCCTCCTTACCAGTTGCCCATAATTTAAGGCTCCAAGCAAGTGGTTGATCAGAAAATTGCGGCACTTGGCTGATCGGCAGTAGCTCAAGTGATTTATCCATATCTGATTTAATGTAAAACTACTTAACTAAATCAGAACACATTTTTTCAAAGGCCTGTGTATGGGCATCAACATCATTGATAGAGGTATCTGGACTAATCAAAGCCATATTATGAAATGGTGTAATTAGAAATCCATCATTTAGCATTCTAAGGTGAATATATTGCTCTAACTCAAAATCACCAGCATCGGCTGCTTGCCTGCCAGTTGAAGGGGCGGTAGGGGCAAACATGTACTCAGCCCTTGCTCCTAAGCGATTAACTGTCCAGGAAAGTTTATATTTCTCAATCGCCTGCTCAACACCATCTGCCCAACGATCTCCTAGCTTTATCATTCGTTCAAAATTTTCAGCAGTTAAAACCTTACTTAAGGATGCTCGCATTGCTGCAAGTGATAATGCATTTGCTGCCAAGGTGCCGCCCACACCCCCGGTATCAATCACCTCAAGTTCAACTAGCTTTTTAATTGAATCTGCCACATGCTTTTGCATGCCAAAAGCTCCAGTTGGAAAACCCCCACCAATGGCCTTGCCGATGGTGAGAAAATCTGGGCACAGACCTAATTGGGCGGTCATTCCACCTGGGCCAACTGAAATAGTGTGGGTCTCATCAATAATTAGTAAGGCTTCATACTTCTTAGCCAGTTTTTCTACCTCTTTTAAGTACCCATCTGCTGGCAAGACAATGCCGACATTGGTCATCGCTGGCTCCATCAAGATTGCTGCCACATCATTATTGGCAAGTGCTTTCTTCATCCCAGCTAAATCATTAAACGCCACCAC
>CAEZVA010000046.1_pt1 | contig 6404 bp, 7 predicted proteins | sample 7264621 | NCBI WGS metagenome assembly CAEZVA01 (sample SAMEA6813844, study PRJEB35770) | freshwater metagenome | biome: Freshwater; feature: Freshwater reservoir; material: water | place: Czech Republic | collected 2017-05-23 | depth 0.5m m
CGCCCTTCCATAAATGCTCTGGCATACATGCCAGGGGATGCATGTCCTTGGAAAAATATTTGATCCCCACCGCCGGCATGCTCTTTACCGCGGAAGAAGTGGTTAAAACCAACCTCATATAAAGATGCACTAGATGCATAAGTTGAAATATGTCCGCCCACACCAACACCAGGTCGTTGCGCTCGGTGCACCATAACTGCAGCATTCCATCTGATGTAGGCACGAATTCTGCGCTCTAAATACTCATCCCCTGGAAAGCTTGGCTCTAATGCCGGTGGAATTGTATTTATGTAATCTGTAGTTCTAAGTCCTGAAACACCAACATTTTTTTCATTAGCTCTTTGCAACAGAGAGAGCATTAAATATCTAGCTCTTACTGGACCAGCATTTTTTAAAACTGCATCAAAGGATTGTTGCCACTCAGCGCTCTCATTAGGATCGGTATCAACTAATTGGTCCACTAGGTGGTCTGGGGCCTTAAAGTTTTCACTCACTGGCTTATTCTCTATCTAAAGGGGGGGTTTGGTCATATTTGCCCACCGCAGGCGCTGGATTAGTGGCTCAAATTGGCAAAAATGGTTAATTAGGAGTTGCACCATTAGCCAAAGTTAGGTGGACTACTCCTAATGAACTCAGCCCATTCTCCAGCTGCCACCGTTGAACGGCTTGGCATTACCAAAGACCAATTAATTCTTGAGGTTGGCTTTGATACTGCAGACTGTGATCAAGCATTACGCGATGCTATTACCAGTAAATCTGGCGCACCATTTTTAGATGCAACTGCGCAAGAGGTGGTAGATGTAGTTATTTTGTGGTGGCGCGAAGATGATGGTGATTTAGTAGATGAATTAGTGGATGCTCTTACCTATTTAACCGAGGATGGACCAATCTGGTTATTCACTCCCAAAATGGGTCGATCTGGTTATGTTGAGGCTAGTGATATTCAAGATGCTGCCCCAACCGCTGGCATGTCAGTAACCACTTCATTTTCAGTCGGGGCAGATTGGAGTGCAACTAGATTTGTTGCCCGCCATGCTGGTAGTAATAAGAAGAAACCAAAGTAATTTCTAAGCTTTATCAAGTAATAAATAATCTAAGGAGAAAAACAAAATGGCGCTCGCAATCGGAGATAATGCACCAAATTTTGAATTAGTAAATCAATATGGGGAAAAGATCTCACTTGCTTCATATAAAGATAAGAAAAATGTAGTCGTAATTTTCTATCCCTTTGCCTTCTCTGGTATCTGCACCGGTGAGCTATGCGCCTTAAGAGATGATCTATCTGCTTTTCAAAATGATAATGTGGAGTTAATTGCTATCTCTTGTGATCCAATGTATGCCAATAAGGTTTTTGCTGAAAAAGAGGGGTATAAATTCCAAGTTTTATCTGATTTTTGGCCACATGGTCAGGTTGCAAAAGATTATGGCACCTTTGAAGAGAGTAGAGGATGTGCCAAACGTGGCACATTTATTATTGGCAAAGATGGAAAAATTAAGTGGCAAGTTGTAAATGGCCTGGCAGATGCGCGTAATTTAGTTGAGTATAAGAGCGCGCTAGCAGCCCTTTAACTAAACCTAAATTGGGAGTAATAGTAAAGACCTAGTAATATTCTCATTCATAGCAGGGTGGTTAGCTCAGTGGTAGAGCGCCTCGTTTACACCGAGGATGTCGGGGGTTCGAAACCCTCACCGCCCACGTATTTGAAAGAAACTAGGAGTCTGTGTACTTTCGTCTAACAAAATACCAAGCCATAATAATTATGAGTGGTATCACTACCATCAAAATGTGTTCCAAATGGTGAGTAACAAAATTGCCATGATTATGGTTGTCGAAATTCTCATTAACTAGTAGTTCTGCTTTTTTACTTACTGGGGCGGTTGGAGTTGACTCAATCAGATTAACACTAGGTGGCGCGCTGTTAAGTATCTTTTGACCAATGGTAAATTTCACATTTCCTTTAACTACATGTCCATCACCTGCTACGACTCTATATGAGATTGAGTATCTTCCAGATTTGATTTGATCATTTAGAACCCTTGCCGATAATTTTGCACCATCAAGAGTTATCTCCGATAAACTCATTTTTGCGTTTGTTGAATCAAAAACTTCAAAATAGTTATTCATTGAATCATTAATTGTTAATAGATCTTCTCCGAAAACTAAGACAATTTCCTTAGGCATTTTTTCAATAGTTGAGTCTCGCTGAGGATTTGATTCTAATAAAGATGTGTGGGCACTGACTGGGGATGCTAAAACTAGGCATAGAAAAAGAGGAGCAAAGATTTTGAAAAATATGTTCATATCAATACTCCTCTTTTTCATCTTTATTCCTTAGTGATGTGCAGCAGCTGAGGCTTCAGCAACCACAATTGATGGTGCTGGATACTCAAGTGTTACCCCAGATGCTGGAAGTTGATTCCATCTTACAAAATCACTTCCACACTTCTGAGATACCTTTAAGTAGTAAGTACCAGCCTCGGCTGGGTACTTAACATTTATTCCGAAGTCTGCAAATTGATCATCAGGAAGGCTTCCACCTTTCCAAATCAAATTTACAGCAGATGAAGAGGTCAATTTTCTTGAGCTCTTCCAGCCAGCCACCTGCTGAGCCTTTATGCTTTGAAACTCTTTTGGCACAGTTACAGTTAACTGATCAGTAGCCTGTCCATCACAGCCATGCGGAATACGAATGAACATGACTCCGTACCCGCCGGCTTTAGCACTTGCACCATATAGATTTATGGATGCATGCGCTTGAGCTGGTGAAATTGATCCAATCATAAGCATGCAGGCAGCAATCATTATTGGTAATACTTTTTTCATTTACAACCTTTCTATTAATAGGAATTTATACACAAATAATGTGTAATTTATGATTACCTATTTTTAAAAGGCGGAGCCCTCAATTGAATTGAGCCCAACGGAATGGGAAAGTTAATGAATATCTGCTGACGTGTAAAAAATTGATAATTTAACGAGACTATTTTAAAAGTAGTTAACTTTATAGGAAGAAAGCTCTCTATGACTGATATTGCTTTTTCAAATGCTTGGTCGAAATTTTTTACAACTTGATAAACAACTACGGATGAAATTAAGTGGCTCAGTAACATCTGGCCAGAGTTATTGTCTGCACCGCCTGATAAAAAGTGAGTCATCCCCTGGCTAAGTAAAATAATCAGTGCAAGCCGTGGCCCCTCAAGCAGTACTGGGGTGATCAAAAAAGTTAATAACAGGTTGATACCGCAGTAAAACAAAAAATCATTAAATCCAACATAGCTGCCCGAAGCGAATGCATGGGCAATAAGACCAGCTGAAAGAAGTGTGAATGATATGATCAATTTACGTACCTGAGACGAATTGATCCTCATAACTGTAAATATATACCTTCTTAAATGATGATTTACTCAGTTAGGATCACTTGCGATAAAAAGTGACTCATTTCTCAACCCTATCCTCGCAATATCTAGTAAATGTCAGACCAATTGACTAATATGGGTGCTAAGTCAAGAAAAAGTAAATATATGAAATGGATGAATGAGGAAAATTAGACGAAACCCTCACCGCCCACAATCTTGTTTGTTCATACTAATTTTTCTAAGCCTTAACTTCTACCCAACTCAAGGGCAATTGCTTTAGACATAATTGGAAGCGCCTTAGTAAATGAAATTCCGTACACTTTTTCGAATGCCGATTCAAAACTTGAACCTGTTCCCATCAACTTCCAGATCTCCATAGTTGATCCAGGGCCTTTCAGTGCGGTTAGGCCCTCTACCAACATAGCTCCTAAATCATAGTTAAACCATGATGATGGTTGATTAGTGACGAAGAATTCCTGAATCCATTCAGAAGTAATTGTCGAATCTCTATAAAGTTCGGTGGATATAGATTTTCGGTTTTTTAGATAGAGATCAAACGATTGATAATAAATAGAGGCATTTTGTGCAAAGGTAGCTTGCCCCTCGCGATACCAAGCAGGTGGCCAATCACTTGGTTCTGGCCAGACAGTAGGACGTCCCATTTGGTTTTGCTGAATAGCGTGTAAGTACTCGTGGGCATCTAAAGTTCCAGATAAGTGGTTGTTATCTAAGACTTCAGTGGTTATAACTAAGAGTCCATTTGCTTTCTCGTCACTGAACATACCGCCGCCCCAACACTTTGCGCGAGTAGCGCAAGCTGTTTCTGTAATCCACTGCCACGTTGACTTCGGTTGTAGCTGTTTCATCTGCTCTTGAGCCCACTCGCGGTCATCATAACTAAAGCTCAAAACAGTCATGGCGCTGGTGCTCTTATAACCTGAATATAAACGAGCAACAAGATCATAAGCTGAGGCTGGGTTCTTGAATGCAAGAGTTGTGTTTGGGCCGGTCAATGCTTTAAATAGTGGAGCGACATCAGTAGCTGCTGTTATCGCAGCGTTGGACTTACTCCATGCCGCATAAGCAATACCCTCATAATTTTGAACTAAGTCATCAAAAGAGGTTGGAGCCTTTGGTATTACAGCAACAACTCTTACCCCCTTATTCCAAACCAACTTCTTACCAGCCTTAATACAGGTAAAGGTTTTTGCGCCAACAACAGATTTAACACCTACCTTTTGGCATTTTGCCCCCGCCTTAACTGCGGCAGTTGCTGTGGTGGGAATGGAGAGAGCAATTATTGGCGCAAGAAGCGCCAGACAGATCATGCGGCTTTTCATGCTGGTGAGCGTAGAGATGGCTATAGAGATGGTCAAGAGATTTGGAAAACCTGATTTAATCTTATGTTTTTTCCTTTTTAGGAGTAGCCTTTTGATATGTGTATCGGATGCATGATGGCGGCGCAAGAGTTCTATCTGAAAACTGATTTAAATGATTTAGAGGTTTATGCAGTCAATGAGGCAAAGTTGCTTTCTCAAAAACTAGAAATATTTATTAAGCTACTCGCGCAATTTAAGTAATCTGCTGTAATTTAATCGATTATGACCCGACACTCTAAAAGTCGGGGAAGTGCCCAAAAAAAGCGGAATAAAACCCTCACTACCCACAGTTAATAACTATTCTTTCGATACCTTAATTACATCACCAAAGGTTCCTGATTCAATAATGGTAAATGTAATTCCATTTGTAGTAGTTGTGTCTCCCTTTCTTAATGCTGCATCAGCCATAAAAAACGGGTAGCTCGAATTAATTATTCGATTTGTTGGGAGTGAGAGCTTCATCCCCATCCCGTGTGTATTTTTGGTTAAGTCAATTTCATAGATCAAAACCCCTTGATTTTGAGTTGGAACTTTATAGTGCAATCCAGCGGCTCTAATTGATTCTGCAACAATAACTTTTGTAGATGATATTGGTATCACTACAGCCTTACTCTCTTGCGTTCTAACTGATGAGGGTGCAATCCAATGCGTGCTTGATGGTGCAGCAGATGTGCACTGAATCTGTGAATCTTGGACAAAACCTAATAACCATTTTTCCCAAATTGATAAATCTCCACCCCAAGGTGTCATCATGGTCCACCAACCCATGCCAAACTCAGAATTTATACTCCAACGAGCATCACCGTAGTGATCATCAAATCCATATCCGGCGTGATAAGCCTCGTGAATCCACCAAAATGGATGAGTTAAACCCGAATACTCAGAACCCCTTGGATTATTTGGAACATCTCCAAATTGACTAAGACCAACTGGAACAACTCCTTCAGAAGTTTGAAAACTCCCAAGAGCTGCTTGTTGCATTATCGAAGCATCAGTTCCGGCAGGTGCAACCACAATTGCCATTTGTGCGCCAGTAAAGTCAATCTTAGAATCAACAGTTGCAATCACATCTTTATTAAAGCGAACATGGCCCGGAGTATCCCAATTCACTGGGTGATAAAGTTTGTATTCAGATACCTTTCCTGAAAGTTTTATATATTCATCAGGAATTCGATATTGAACATTTGAACCAAAATCTGCTGAGTAATCTGCCCATTCCTTTATATATTCTAAGAACTTTTCATAATCCTTAGCCGGAGTATTCTTAGGCTGCGCAGTATCCTCTGCATAAATTGGAATTAATTGAATTATGGTATTTGGCCCAGGGTGCTTACGTGACATGGCCCAGCTATCAGTTCTGTGCATTAACGAATAATGATTAGCTCCACTGATTTTGCAAGGTTGAACAGCATTAAAATCCGAAGCCTTTTGATAATTGATAGTTGGACGAGAGCTGCCCAAGTTGTATTTTGCTAATCTCACCTGCCCGGCGCAATTCTGCAGGCTTAGTGTGAAAGCCTGCATAGCTAGCCACTGAGTTGGTGCATAGGGGTCAATCTCACAAGCGCCTCGAGTGAATTTATCAAAGTATCCATCATCTGTGGAATAAGTTTTTTTGACATCAATTACTACCTTTGCAGGTAAAGCATTTACTGGCTTCCAAAGTAA